>Ga0228703_1000014_pt1 | contig 272208 bp, 265 predicted proteins | sample McNCre217_Aug_MG_3_FD_178020 | JGI IMG/M metagenome (GOLD analysis project Ga0228703, IMG submission 178020) | Freshwater microbial communities from McNutts Creek, Athens, Georgia, United States - 29-17_Aug_MG | ecosystem: Environmental > Aquatic > Freshwater > Creek | place: USA: Georgia... | reverse complement strand
AGAACCGCGGTGGCGGCCAACTTAGTCAATGGCTTCTTCAACGCACTCCCAAACTTAGACAACCCAATAAGGTTACCAATGCTCCCCCATCGGCATGGGGTGGGTGTTACATTCCTAGTAGCTAAACAAACTGCGGGAAAGGCTGTCATCGATGGAAGACTATCTACTGATTTTTGATGGTGACTGCGCGTTTTGCACCCGATGCGCCGAATGGGGCGCCTCCAACCTCAAACCTTGGGTTGCCACCAAACCGAGCCAACGGGTGAAGCCTGAGGATTTTGGCTTGACCGCAGATGATTTCAAGAAATCCATTTGGTTAGTGAACACTAAAGATCCAAAGATTGCGCCACTCGCCGCAAATCGAGCTGTGGCCAAGATCCTGCAAAATCAGCACAACATTTTCTGGCGTTCGTTCGGAATCATTCTGGACATTTGGTGGGTACGTCCAATCGCCAGTTCCGTTTATTACCTGGTTGCCGCCAACCGAGAAAAGATGCCGGGTGCAACCGACGAGTGCAAGATTCCTAGCAAGTAATCCGCTAGTCTGAATAAACACCGCAAGGTGTAGCTTTTGCTCTTGCTGGGGGAAGTTGGTGAAAATCCAACGCTGACCCGCAACCGTGAATCGCTTTCAGCTGGCAGTTACTGCAGTTGTAGTCGAAAGTCGGAATGCCCAACAGGCGCAATTGACTCCAATAATCACCGTCGAGGTCTACGGGTGGAGTCGGATAGTCACTATTCGTCTCCCAGTTGGCAAATGCCAGCTGGGTTTCGTGTTTTTGGCTACCGCCTTCGCACTCAGATCGCATAACGCGAAAGGTTTCGAAATGTTCGAACTAAAATCTGGGTTGCGCAAATTCGCAACTGTCGCCACATTCGTGGCACTGGCAAGCACTCTGCTTGTTTCAAACCCATCTCATGCCGCAGTGAACTACTCGGCAACCGATGGATTCCTAAAGCAATCGTTTAGCAACGGTGGCAGGTACGTTGAAGGGTTCACTCCCGGGAAAGCGGACTTTGGCTTCACGCTTGAAGCCATGCTTCAGCGCTACTCCCTAGGCGAGAGCTCTGCCGATCTAGCACCGGCAATCAACTACAACCTCACTGATGGTTCAGTAACCGGCACCTTTGACGTACCAAAGGGATACCTATTTGACGCGGACGGCAAGGCAAAGCTGGGAATGGGCGGCAAGTTCGCCTTTGTTAGCTCGGTACTGAAAGCAAAGAACCAGAGCCTACGCAACGGCATTCTCAACATCCTGAAGAGCAAGATTGACAGGAGTGGTGACTTTGCTCCGGACACCAACGCAAACACCTTCGACCGCGCTTGGGTGGTGCTTGCTCTGGACTCCAATGGATTCACCAAGCAGGCCAGCGCACTTGCCGCACGTATGATTCATCACCAACTAAAAGACGGTGGCTTCAACGACGGCTACGACCTTGGTCAGGGCTCGCCTGACGGCACTGGAATCGTATTGCAGGCGCTCGCAGCCGTGAAGGGTCAGGGCACTCCGCATCAGCGCAAGTCTGCCGCCACAGCCATCAAGAAAGCGGTTGCCTACTTGCAGAAGACCTCCATCGATGGAAAGTATTTCGAATCCTGGGGTGACTTCAACATGAACGGCACTGTTTATGCAGCCATGGGTCTAAAGGCGGTTGGCGCAAACTACTCCAAGTTCCGCACTTGGATCAACTCCAAGTTGGCAACCGACGGCGGATTGCAGACCCCGTGGTCCGAGGGTGCCGGAGACACTTACGCAACGGCACAGGGAGCAGTAGCCTTGCTAGGCAAGAGCTACTTGGACCTACTGAAGAAGTAACTTCATGACGAGACGACTGCTGCGGATAACGCTGATTGGACTGGTTGCCCTCGTGGCTCTAGCCGCGGTTTTGCCTTCGTTATCCGCGGCGGTTGGCTTGAACATTTCCTTCGATGAACCTACCGCCACCTCTGGCATCTCGGTTGCTGGGGAATGCACCCATGAGGGCGTGACCTTGGTGATCGACTATGGCCTCGAAGCGGATAGAAAGCCGGAGGTACTTTGCGCCAAGGGATTCAACGGAACAGGCTGGGAACTATTCAACGCCGTGAGTCGGAAGGTAGAGGGCACCCAGCAATATCCAACGGGGTTCGTTTGCCGCGTCAACGGCTACCCAAGTGATGCCGAGCAGGACTGCGCAAACACCCCAACCCGCAAACAGGGTACCTGGACCTACTTCAACATGGCTGCTGGCCAAAAACCAGTATGGCGATTCTCAATGCAAGGGGCTGGAGTAGGAAAGCCCGAGTGCGGATCGGTTGAAGGCTGGGTTTTCAGTAGCTCCAGCACACCTCTGAATCACCCGAGGGTTGCACCACAACCGTTTATCTGCGGCAAGTGAACGCATGACTAATCAGCGAGCAAGTTTCCTTATCCCCACAACTTGGTGGGCTTTGGGAACTTCGCTTGCGCTGGACGCCAGCCTGGTTACCAAGCCGTGGTTGCTGCTTGTTCTGATTGCTGTCAGTTTCATCATGCTGATTGCCTTCACGCCATCAGAAAGACGAGCTACTTCGCTTAAGCTGTATGGCTTTCTCAGCGCGTCGGTATTGCTGATTCGCCTGCTTTTCCGGGTGATCTTCAACCAAGCAATGGTTGGTGATTCCGTTGCGCTTCACCTGCCTACCATCTCCCTGCTTCTTGGTGGGCAAACACTTCACTTTCTCGGGGCGGTTTCCTGGCTGAACCTCACTGCCGCTTTCACAGACGGACTTAGACTCTGCGCAATCATCATGGGTTTTGGTCTGGCAAACTCCATAGCGAATCCGCGCAAACTGCTGCGCTCCACACCTTCTGCACTCTATGAGGTGGCAACCGCAGCAGCGGTTGCCATCAATCTCGCACCACAGTTTGCCATTAGCCTAAAGCGCATCAGTAAGGCGCGTCAGCTTCGCGGCCAAGCAAAAGGATTCCAGTCTTTCACCAGCATCGTGGTTCCACTTCTTGAAGACACCGTGCAACGCTCACTAGACCTTGCTGCCAGCATGGACGCCCGCGGATTTGGCAGGCGCGGAAAGCAAAGCGCTCTCGTATCGAACACATCCAGACTTACCTCTATGTTCGGTCTCGTGGCAATGGCAATCGCCGTGTACCTGCTGCTCGCATCCGACTCCCCCATTTGGGTGGCAGTCCTCCTGGTATTGGTAGCGATTATTGCTTTCGTTATAACCATTCGCGTTGCCGGCAGCGCAAGCACTCGCTCGAGGCTCAAGTTGGAGACCCGAACTTGGCGAGACTACTTTGCCTTAGCAGCAAGCCTCGCCCTTTTGCTTCTCTTAGCCGCAGTCCGAGTTCCAGATTTTGGGCTGAGCCAACTGAGTCTGTTGGGGTGGCTGAAGTGATCAAAATCAGAGACCTGAGCTTCACCTTTGCCAACTCCGAGTCGCCGGTGCTTCGCCGAATCCAGCTCGAGTTTGCAGCGGGCGAGTTTGGACTCATTTGTGGCCCTACCGGTTCAGGTAAAAGCACGCTGTTGCGCGCGCTAACCGGACTGGTGCCGTACTATTCGAGCGGCCAGCTCTCTGGAGAAGTCTGGCTTCATGGCACTCAGTTTGCAGGAAAACAACCGCACGAGTTTTCTCATCTGGTTGGCTATGTGAACCAGCAGCCCGAGGGTGCGTTCGTTTCAGAGACCGTCATCGAAGAGCTGGCGTTTGGAATGGAACAACTGGGATTGCCAGTGAAAACCATGAACCAGAACATTGAGAAGTACGCCGAACTATTTGGCATCACGGAACTCTTGCACAGCAATCTGGAGTTCCTCAGTGGCGGACAGCAGCAGCGCGTTGCAATAGCCTCAGCATTGGCCTGCGGCCAAAAGATTCTCCTGCTCGATGAACCCACGAGTGCTCTAGACGTGACTGCAGCGGATGAACTACTTGCGCTGCTGAAGCTGCTTTGCAGCGAGCACGGTATTACGGTCTTGTTGGCAGAACATCGAATCGAGCGTGCAATATCCATGGTGGATTCCGTCACAGTTGTGCACGGAGACGGTTCTGCGGACAAGGCGATTGTCTCGAGCGGGCTCGACCCTGTGCTGCGAGATTACCGCATGGTTCCTCCGGTAATCGAGCTGGGACAACGGCTTCAATGGAACCCACTCCCGCTCTCGGTTGAGACGGCCAAGAAAACTTGGGCAACGGATCCTGGTTTGGTGGTAATCGATTTGCCAATAAATGTGCCGGCCGCAAAAGATGTTTCGGTTGAACCATCGATCGATGCCGTTAATTTAAGCGTGTCGTACGGTTCTCAGTTGGCATTGAACGGCGCCAACCTCAAACTCTACCCCGGCAAAATACATGCACTTATGGGTCCAAATGGTTCAGGCAAAACCAGCCTGCTTTGGGCGCTGCAGGGATCGCTGAAACACACCGGTTTGGTGCAAGTGAAGGTTGATGCGGCAGGTGCCTCGGCTACACCGTCGAGTCTGTCTTCTCAGGCTCGAATCAACCACATCGCTATGGTTCCGCAAACCGCCGCAGACCTGCTGGTGCTCACAAGCGTCAGTGCGGAACTTGAGGAATCCGATCGATTCGCCGGCGCACCTTCAGGAACCACCGCTAAGAGTTTTGCTGCGCTAGCCGGCAGGATTGACCCAAGCAGGCACCCGCACGATTTGTCAGCCGGCCAACAGCTGGCTCTGGTGTTGTCGATTCAGCTAGCCAAAGGGGCCAGCAACGTCCTGCTGGATGAACCCACCCGCGGTTTGGATTATCAGGCAAAGAGGAATTTGGCTAACCAGTTGATAGCACTTGCAACTCAAGGTAAAGCAATTCTTTTTGCCAGCCATGACGTTGAGTTTGTTGCGCTCGTGGCGGATACGGTTACCCTCATCCATGATGGCCAACTCACTCTGGAAGGACCGGCTAGCCAGGTTCTTGCAACTCTCGGATCCCACGCACCTCAGGTAATGCAAGTCACAGGCAAAGCGTGGCGCACTGAGCAGGTGGTGAAGAAGTGAGAAATCCATCGATGTTGCGTTCAATTATTTCTGGCGGATCGGTAAGCGTAATCGCGCTTATTTCACTCGCGCTTTTCGCCTGGCCGTTACTTATTGGAGTTCACAACACTCATCAGAGCAACCTCGCACAAACCGTTTTCATGTTGCTCATGCCGGTTCTTGTGGCGCTGGTACTTCTGGAATTCAGTTCGGGTGGCATCGATGCAAGGCAGATCGCGCTTCTTGGCGTTTTGATTGCTCTCAACAGTGTGGTGAGAATGCTCGGCGCCGGCACCGCTGGAATCGAGACTTCTTTCTTCTTGATTTTGATTGGGGCGTACGCGTTCGGATCGGCTTTTGGCTACCTGCTTGGCGCAGGTTCGTTGCTGGTCAGCGCCCTGCTCACCGGCGGTGTGGGACCATGGCTGCCTTTCCAAATGATGGCTGCGGGCCTCCTTGGCATCGCGGCGGGAGCCCTCCCACACCCAGCACACCAGCGGATTCGGGTTTGGGTTCTCGTTGCGTTTGCCGTGGTTGGTTCTTACCTATATGGCGGTCTGATGACTTTGTGGAACTGGCCGTTTCTGGCCGGGACCGGAACCAGCATCAGTTATTTGGCAGGCGCTGGATTGCTGGAAAACCTCGCAAGATTCCTCACCTTTGAAACAGTTACCGGTGGCCTACTTTGGGACACGGGACGAGCCGTTACCACATCGGTGCTGGTCTGGTTAACGGCACCGACCCTGCTGACCACTCTGCAAAGAGCAGCCCGCAGGGCCGGTTATCAGCGCTAGTTCCAGCGCAAAGATTTAGTCCGAATCGGGACTAAGCGAATACCGAGCCGCCGAAAGCGGTGAGTAGAACTGCAAGCACCGTTGAAGCAACAATCAAGGTGATGTTGATCTTGTAGGTGTACTTGAACTCTCCGCGAGCAATGTGCATGATGGCACCAACTAGCATGGTGAGGGTCAGGCCGTAAGCGGCCAGGATGCCCCAAATCTGAGCCCAAGCGAAGCCAAGGAACTCGCTTGCGATTGGAGCCAGGATGATGCCGGCAGCGCCAACGAGCTCCAGAAACGCGATGGTGCGAACTAATCCAGCAGGGATTTCCTTCGTCCAAGCCATGCCAGCCTCAACCAAGGTTGCGATTGGTGCAGTGAGCTTGAATTTGCCCGCCTTGAAGTATGCAACTGCTAGAAACGCGGTTAGCGCCCAAGCAACAACGAGTCCAACGATCTGAAGTGCGTTCATGATTTCCTCCGTGATAAGTCTTGATTTCCACCGTGTTGGCGATTACTGTAGTAAGTAAAGCACTACTTGACAAAATAAGTCAAGTAGGGGTTGATAAATTTTTTTTCGCGTGTCGGAAGGTAACCTTTAACCCATCGATGATTTCTTCATCAAACTCGAGTAAAGGCAGGTGACCAGCATGGAGATCAAAGCACAGGCGGAGCGTCAGCAAGACGGCTGGCTAGTGGCTTGTCCGGAACTCGACAACTTCCAGACCACCACCAAGAGACTCGACAAAGCCGAAGAGCTAATCAAGGCACTCGCCAACAAGAAAACTGGCGATGCCATCTGCGACATCGTGGTGACCATCGAGGCTGTCATGCCTGGCATCATCTGCGACATTGAGGCCGCTCAGACCAAAATGCAACTAGCAGCCAAGCTTCAAGATGAAGCTTCGTTTGAGATTCGCGACGTGGTTCGCCGTGCACGCGAACAAGGTCTAACCATGCGCGACATTGCCGTTCTGTTGAACGTTACGCCGCAGCGTGTTGCCCAACTTTGTGACTAATGTTGCCTCCGCCAGTTGTGATTAAACGCGGCTTCGCCAAGTGCAACTAACCTCTAAACCCGCCAGGTAGGCAAGCGCCAACTAAATAGCACCGCACACATTCGCAGGGCAATAATCACGATTGCACTCAGTCCCAGTGAAACCACGGACGGCCAGGTAAGCCAATCGCCAATTACAACGATCCAACAACCGGTGAATGCAACCACGGCGTAGGGCTGGTGGTCAATGAACAATTTAGGGATTTGATTCACTGCGATGTCACGTGCCACTCCCCCGAAAACTGCGGTGAGAGTTCCCATGATCACAGCGATGATAGCTGGCATGTGCTCGCCAAGGGCGATCTGGGTGCCACCGGCGCTGAATACGCCAAGTCCAATTGCGTCCGGCCATTGAATTGCACGCTCGGTAAGTTCAAGGTGACGGGTGCGAAGGAAAAAGAGTGAGAGCAGGCAAAGCCCCAAGATAACAAAGATCCAAGCAACGTTCTGAACCCAGAAGAATGGTCTGCGATCCAGCAGAATGTCGCGCAGGGTTCCACCGCCAAACGCAGCTAAAGCGGCAACCATTGCCATGCCAACCAGGTCCAACTTCTTGCGAGCCGACTCCAATAATCCACTAAGCGCAAAGGCGAGGATACCCACAGATTCAAAGATGACGTTGCCGTTTGCAACAATCCATTCGATTGTGTTCTGAGAATTCTGCATGCCCTAATTGTGGCAGGTATTTGGGCTAGTGCTCGTCGCCATCGTTCCAATCGGCTTGCGAGTCATATCCTGACCCATATTGAGTTTCAGGATAAGCAGTATTTGGCGAGTACCCGTGAATTCCCGAGTGGTAGTCGCCATCATTCATGCCATCGATTTCGTCGCGGCCGGATATAGGTTTTGATCTCAGTTCCCCACGCTCAGGCTTCACCTGGTACTTGGTTGGCTTTGGTGATCCGATTCCAAGTAGTGCCCTAAGCCAGCTAATCAATGTTCCCCCTAGTTTTGCGATGCCTGTTAGCGACTAACTATTACCGGCACCACCGACATTCTTAGTGAGGGAAAAGGAGTTCGCCACCAACAAAAACCACAAGAAACAGGCCTACGAATGCACCGAGGGCGAGAACGAAGAAAGATCTCTCGCCTCTAATGAGGGCCCCTAGGTTGAGCCCCAGACCAACAAAACCAATTCCGAAAATAGCAAAACTAGGCAACGCAAAGTGAAGAGTTATCTTGGCAACAAACATCGCAACAAAAAGACCTGTTGTTTCAAGACCCCAGAATCCCAATCTGGTCTGTGGTTTGAAAATCAAGCCTGCCTCGCTTTGCTATTTCACCGGTTCACCAAACTGGTTTTCGCCAGCCTGGCTGTCTTTGGTGAGTTGGATGAGCAACATGATGACACCGGCAATCGGAATCAAAATGAAGAAGAAGTAGGTTCCGTTCTTACCAACATCGTGCAATCTACGCCAAACGAGCGCGAGCGAAGGGAGCAAAGTGGCCAGAGACCAAAGCTGTGACAGCGCGGAAGGCTGAGTGCCTTCGCTACCAAAGATCATTTCCTTGTGCCCGGGAGCGATGATCGAAATCGCGATGCTTATTAGCACGGTAAAAAGTATCGCGAACCAGTATTCGCTGCGACGGGCTCGCCCCTTGAAGTTCACGTAGTTTTTGAAGTAACTCTGGATTGCTCCACCGAATGACATTTGGAAACCCCTCTGTTGGCTCAACGATAACACCGCAGGAGAGCGGTAAACCATTCATAATTTTTCACGAGCGTGCCGCACGAAACTTATGGCCTCGGTGCAATCTCTATAGCGAAGTAAAACAGTTGCTAGAAAAATTATCGCAACCCAGTTGCCGGAGAAGACATGATGAACATAAAAAACGGTCCTAGCGCTCGTGGTTCATTTGTTCCTCGGCAATCAGAAGCTAGGCCTTTGGAATCCAACGCAGCGCCAAACCAAAGGCAAGAAGGTGTGTCACCAACACACCAAACCCGCAAATTGCGATCAGGCTCAAGATCAAATAAGGCGAGGATATTGGGTTGTTAGAACCCATTCCAAGAAGATCGAACGCTTGCTGCGATCCTCCAAATAGCGAGGCCAAAAGCAAAAATGGGATACCTAATGAACAGCAAAACAGCACCACGGAAGCGATCATGAGCCCGCCAAACGTCCTTGCCTTTTTGGTATCGATTACCGCGATTGCGGATTTAATGCGCACGGAACTAGCGGCCGCCAAAATCAACGTGTACCCGATGACAGATACAAACGACAAATCCAAGAAGGCAGATTTTGCCACCTCCGGTATTGAGTCAGCGCCTATCAGCGACAACCAAGAAAACAGCGACTGAAGCAGCAAGATTGCGAGTAGTCCAGATAGCGCTGCCGCCACGAAGTAGTGCACGGTTCTTTTACGAGCTTGAGCGTTTGTCATTATTTCCCCCTAATGATTGAACAAAATCTTACCGAAACAATGTTTTCAAGTTGCAAATTTGCTACAACTTCCGTCGGGACTTTAAATGCGAATAGCCCCGTTTCCGAGGCTATTCGCTTGGCACACGCCATTAGGCGTGAAACTAGTGGAGATGGGGGGAATTGAACCCCCGTCCATCGCTTAGAAGCTGGTCCTTCTACGTGCGTAGCTTTACTAAAGTTCTACTTGGCCCCGGTCAAAGCGTAAAGCGACCAAACCGACGGGCCCAGTCATAGTTTGAGTCCCGAGCACCCCTATGACGTAAGAGCTCAGCAAGATTTCTAAATGACGCCTAGACCCACAACGAAATCAAATGTGGCTAGACGGACTTCGGGCTAGTTGCGCTTAGGCAGCTAGGGCAAAGTCGGTGCGATTAGCTTTGGCACCTATAGTTTTGCAGCGGACATTAACGAGTTGACGCTACATTCTCGGCACGCTTCTTCGAGCATCAGTAAACGCTGTCGAAACCGATCATCCCCATATTTAGTTACCAACTCAGAAACCAGCTAATGATTTCTGAACTCTCCAAGGATAACCCCCGGAGCGGACATTTAGGCTGTGAGTTCCCTTTGAACCAAAACGTGTTCACCATCGATGTTTGGACCAACCCTGAAACCCGCCCTCTTGAACATACTTAGTGGCCCGCGATAACCAGCAACCGAGAACTCGTCACTCGCCTTTGGCGCTGCTTCCAAAACTTTGAATCCCAACTTTGGTAGGTCGTGAATCGCAAAGTTTAGGAGCTCGGTTGCAATCCCTCTTCCCTGAAAATCTTGTTCCACAACAAAACAGAGAATGCGCGCAACATTCGGCCCGGCTGGCGGAAGAGCCACAAAGTTATTGGCTGCATTAGCAGCCATCCAGCCAATGGCGCGATCTCCATCGAATGCCAAATAGCCTTGCATTGTTCCGGAATTCACCCGATCGCAAGCTTTTTCACGGTTGAGTCCAGACTTGGCAGCGGGGTCGTTGTTTTCCTCAGGTGTATTTAAGTAGAACTGGCAGAAGCAACCCTGCCATTGCGGCTGGCTTTTGAAAGCCGGGCCATCCATGAAATCCAACAGAGGACCCAGCTCATCAACGCTGAGTCTGCGGATCTCAAACGCCATTTTGTTACCACTCACGTCCGCGGGTGGCAACGGCGCGGGCGGCTTCACGGGTATCTTGTTGCTCTTTGAGCGTGGCGCGCTTGTCGTATTCCTTCTTACCCTTGGCAAGAGCAATCTCAACCTTTGCACGGCCATCTTTGAAGTAGATGCTCAATGGAACCAGCGTGTAACCGCTCTCTTTGATGGCTCGAGCTAGCTTCAGGATCTCGCTCTTGTTCAGCAAAAGCTTGCGTTTGCGGCGAGTGGCATGGTTGTTCCAGGTGCCCTGGGTGTACTCGGGAATATGCACGTTCTCAAGGAACGCTTCTCCCCCATCGATGGAAGCGAATCCATCCACCAGAGACGCGCGACCGGCGCGCAACGCCTTCACTTCGGTTCCGCTCAGGACCATTCCGGCCTCGTAAACATCTTCGATGTGATAGTCGTGACGCGCTTTGCGATTGGTGGCGACTACTTTAACGCCACTTTCCCTAGGCACGATTGACTCCCAAATATTGACCCAAACTTTGGGTCAGCCGATTAGTCTAACAAACCGCACACTGGCGGCGGTAGTCCGGATTCGTGAACTAGATCTTTAGGTAGCGGCGAATGGCGATTCCAGAGGCAAAAGCAGCAAGCACAATTCCCGCACCGATGAGAATAGGCACAATTGCCAATGCCTGGCCAACACCCACGAAACTGGTAAACGGCAATGCAGTTGCCAGGTAACCCTGCACGAAGAACTGCACGATGCCAAGTACCGCAGCCGAGGCAAGCACACTTCCTATGGTTGCCGCAACCACTCCCTCAAGGATGAACGGCAACTGGATGTAGAAGTTGCTGGCACCAACCAGGCGCATGATGCCCAGCTCACGGCGACGCGATAGAGCAGAAAGTCGGATGGTGGTTGAAATCAAAAGCGCCGCGGAGAGCAACATTAGGGTTGCAACTGAGATAGCCGCGAGGCTGGCCGTGTTCAAAATACTGAATATTTGATCCAGGTAGGTGCGCTGGTCCCGAACCTCTTCAACGCCTGCGGTGCCATTGAAACTCTGGGTGATCACTGGGCTCTGGGTTGGATTCTTCAATTTCACCCAATAGGTTTCGTTCAACTGCTCTGGAGTCACAAACTTGGCAACCGAGTTGCCCTTGAACTGCTCTTGGAAGTGAACGTAGGCCTGCTTGTGGTCTTCAAAAGTGAAGTTGCTGATGTATGGCTTCAACAGGTCCGAGTTGAGTTTGTTTTCTACCAAAGCCTTAACGTCGGTGCTGGCTTCACCCTGCGGGCAGGAAGCGCTTGGGCTGGTGCCGGTGCAGAGATAAATGGCCACCTGGGCCTTGTCGTACCAATAAGACTTCATCTGACCGATCTGGAACTGCAAGAGAACTGCTGTACCTACGAAGGTGAGCGAAACCAAAGTAACGAGAACAATGGAAATCACCATCGAGATGTTGCGACGAAGACCCTGAGCCACCTCGCTGAAAACAAAACCGAGACGCATTAGTTGGACTCCCCCGCGCTTGGGCCTGAAACGTAACCGGACTCGCGTTCGTCGCTAACGATTACGCCCTGGCTCAAAACCACAACTCGCTTCTGCAGGCGATCCACGATGTTTCTGTCGTGTGTTGCCATGACCACAGTGGTGCCAGAAGCGTTGATTCGCTCGATGAGCCGCATGATGTCTTCGCTGGTTGCAGGGTCAAGGTTTCCGGTTGGCTCATCTGCAAGCAGAATGGCCGGCTTGTTCACAATGGCGCGGGCAAGCGCCACGCGCTGCTGCTCGCCACCACTGAGTTCGTGAGGCAGATTGTTAGCCTTGTGCCCAAGACCAACCATGTCGAGCACATCTGGAACAGCCGCCTCGATGAGGCCCTGACTTTGCCCGATAACTTCCAGGCTGAATGCAACGTTCTGGGCCACGGTTTTGTTTGGAAGTAATCGAAAGTCTTGAAAAACCATACCCAACTTGCGGCGGAAGTAAGGCACCCTGCGAGACGGGATGCGGAGAAGGTTTTCACCCAGGACAAACACCGAACCGTTGTTTGGAACGTCTTCGCGCAAAATCAATCGCATCAAAGTGGATTTGCCAGAGCCCGAAGCACCAACCAGGAAGACAAAATCTCCCTTTTCAATCTCGAGCGTTACGTTATCCAACGCCGGTCTGTTGGCGCCACGATACTGTTTGGTGACGTTTTCAATGCGAATCATGGTGGCTTCAGCCTATGCGTTACTGCTCAGAATCCGCGGATTTGCGCCATCTGATTCCCGCGGTGATGAAACCGTTCAGGTCTCCGTCGAAAACCGCGTCTGGGTTGTTCACTTCATAGTTGGTCCGAAGGTCTTTCACCATTTGATAAGGAGCCATCACATAGCTGCGCATCTGGTCTCCCCAGCTCGCAGTTGCATCGCCCGCGAGCTGCTTCTTTTGAGCCTCTTCTTCGCGCCTGCGAATCTCGAGCAAGCGGCTTTGAAGCACGCGCATGGCCGAGGCCTTGTTCTGCGGCTGACTCTTTTCGTTCTGACAGCTCACAACCATGCCAGTTGGTAGGTGGGTGATTCGTACGGCGCTGTCAGTGGTGTTCACACTCTGGCCGCCAGGGCCACTGGAGCGGAAAACATCCACGCGAATGTCCCCATCGGGGATTTCAATGGCATCTGTTCCCTCGATGAGGGGCACAACTTCAACGGCGGCGAAACTGGTTTGGCGTTTGCCTGCGGAGTTGAACGGGCTCATGCGCACCAGGCGATGAGTGCCCGCCTCTACGGATAGGTTTCCATAGGCAAAAGGTGCGTCTATCTCAAAAGTTGCGCTCTTGATTCCTGCACCTTCGGCGTAAGAGATATCCAAGACATTTCGCTTGTAGCCACTCTTTTCGGCGTAGCGCAGGTACATGCGCATCAACATTTCGGCGAAGTCGGTTGCGTCGTCGCCGCCGGCACCGGCTCGAATGGTAATCACTGCCGATCGGGCGTCGTACTCGCCATTAAGTAGCGTCTGAATCTCCAGTTCGGACACTGCGGCCTCAATGGAAGAGAACTCTTTGCGGGCCTCTGCCTGAGTTTGGGAGTCGTCCTCAGCATTTGCCATTTCGATAAGAACCTCTAGGTCATCGATGCGGTTGGCAACCTCGGACACCTTCTTGAGCGAGGCTTGCTTGTGGCTCAGCGCACTCGTAACGCGCTGCGCTTCTTCTGGGTCGTCCCAAAGGTTTGCCGCGCCAGCTTGAGCCTCCAGATCAACTATCTCCGAACGCATGCGATCCAGATCCAGAACTGCGCAAACGCTGTCCATGGTCTTTTTCAGAGCGCGGATTTCGGTGGAAAGGTCAAGGTCAGCCATCGTCTCTAGTTTAAGCGGAGAGTTAGGTAGATTTGACGGGTGAGCAAGCGCGAATCAAATAACACCACCGGGTTCCAAATTAGATCGCTCGCGATTCCTGTTTTCGTGCCATCTCTGTTGTTTTCAACCGGTGAGGCAAGCCTCATCCCAATTCTCCCCAGCGCGGCACAGCGACTGGGTGCCGACCTACCAACCGCGGGTTTCATTGCCGGGCTAACAGTTATGGGAATGGTTTTCTTCGACATTCCATCGTCGCGAATCGTGAATCGACTCGGCGAGCGCCGCGCCATGATTCTTGCTGCAGTTATTGCGTCGCTCTGCATCACCGGAGCTCTTTTTGCAACCTCAATTTGGATGTTGGGGATATCCGTTTTTGCCGCAGGCAGCATGGCATCTATTTTTGCCTTGGCGCGTCACGCCTTCCTCACCGAGTTCGTTCCATTTACCCACCGCGCTAGGTCGCTATCCATTCTTGGCGGCATGTTTCGAGGTGGCGCCTTCCTCGGACCGATGGTTGGAGCCGGTGTGGTGTTCGCATTCGGCGAGCACTGGGTTTACACGGTGGGCATCCTGTTTTGTTTGGCTGCGGCATCAGTTTTGCTGATGGTTCCCGCCGGCAGCATTCAGGACACCCCCACCGATACTCACTCTTCCCCCTGGCGCATTTTTGCTCAGGAGCGCGGCAAGCTTTCCACGGTTGGCCTAACATCGACAATTCTGGCGATGCTTCGCACGGTGCGTCAGATTGGGCTGCCACTTTGGGGCCTTTACATTGGGATGCACCCAGGCACTGTTTCGCTGTTCATTGGAATTGCCGGTGCACTCGACGTTGCCCTGTTCTACGTTTCAGGTCAGATCATGGATCGCTTTGGTCGCCGATGGGCTGTTGTTCCCTGCTTAGTAGGCATGGCAGTGACTCATGTTGCTCTCATCTTTGCCCACACACCTACCTGGTTCCTTGTAGTTGCCATAGCTATGTCACTGGCGAATGCAACTGGCTCGGGCGTTGTGCTCACCCTTGGAGCCGACATGGCACCGGAAGGCCAGCGAAACGAGTTCTTGGCCGCCTACAGGCTGCTTGTGGATGCCGGGGTTGCAGTTACGCCTGTGGTCCTGAGCTCGCTCACTGTGGCCATCACGCTTTCTGGTGCCATTGGTGTTATGGCCGGCATCAGCCTGGTAGGTGCTGGCATGGGCTGGCGCTACCTGCCTAAGTTCGGAATTCGCTAGCCGCAAGAATCCATCAAAGAATTGGTTTGGCCCCTCCGAACCAGCAACAGCAAGGGCTAAGGCAGCGTTGTTTTTGCCTGAGCCCTAGCGCAAATCTCGCCCAACGAAACTAAACCGCCTATCAACGGAGCACTTCGCAACGCGTTGGCTTGGCAGACAGTGACCGCAATCTGGTCCGCCCCAACTTGATTAACTGAGGCCAAGCGCATCGGAACCCGCGAACTCTCCAGCGCCGACAACTCACCGGCTGCCAGAGCAACTGGGTCTTCTCCCACAAACAACGGGTCTTTCAATACCTGTCTGGCGTTGAACTGGAGCAGGTCTGCTAAATCTAAGGCGAGCGCATCTGCTCTCACTTGAACCTGCTGCTGTTGACGATTGAGCTGAGTGGCACTTGCAACCACAAGCGTGAGTGCGAGTAAAAACACAGCCAAGCCAATGCCTAGAATGCTTTGCGAGCCCCGTTCGGACTTCAGTCTCATGAACGTGGCACCCGCATTCTTACTGTGGCCGAAGCCCCATCGATGCTGGCAGTTGCAGACACCAACTCACCCGCTGCCGGGGCATTTGGCGTAACAGTGATTCGCAAACGACCCGGAACTAGCCCAAAGTTTGCCGTCTGCTGGGCCTCGATGGAGTTTGCCACGTCAGCCTGAGCCGCGTCTTTGGAGAGTGTTGCGGCACGAACCGCTTGCCTGGCGCTCGATTCCACTGCCAGCTGATGTTTCTGCTGCTCCAACAATGAACCCGCGAACATCAGAATTGAGACCTGCGCCACCAAACCAAACACTACGAACTCAATCAGCGCAGAACCTTCGTCGTTTTGCAGCAGCTTAGTTTTGGTTTTCATCGATGACCTCCGCGGATTGTGAAATGGGAATCAAACCGAGTAACAGCACTGGACTCTCTAGTCGAACAGTGGCCTGCCAGGTTGCGACCCCACCTGTGTGGCGCACCAAATCAACCTGGGGCTTGGTGTTTGGTAACAAAGCATCGATGGTTGCAAGCGCAGCCTCCGTGCCCCGCTGCCCGCCACCGTCTGCCAACGCCGCGATGGACGCGCCGTCGACAGCGGCTTGAAGTGCCACGTTGTTGCAGTAGGAGGCCAGCACCAGTTGAGTTGTGGTGAGCGCAATGGCTAGGAGCGGTAAACCCACCATGATGAACTCAACCGGTGCGGAACCGGCCTGAGAATCCCTAGAACGTGGCAACCTTGGTCATCGCCTGGTTGAATACCGCACTCAGCGCGGGAACCGCCAAGCTCCACAAAACGACCACCAGTGCGGCGGTCATGAGTGTTATCAGCACCCACCCTGGAACGTCGCCTCGGTCAGACATTAGGCCTTCGGTATGTTTGTTCGGTTGTAGCTTTTCCTTCATTTCTTTCCTTTCTAGAGCCCCGATTGCAACAGCTGCAAACTGGGGAAGACTGCGAACAGAATGGTTACGGGCAGGATGAGAAAGACCATAGGCACGAGCATCTTGAGTTCGTTTTTGCCTGCCTGCTTGAGTAGTTGATTCCGGAGTTGGGAACGGGCCGTTTCCGAGAGGAATTCGAGTTGCTGAGCCATTGGCGTGCCTCGAGTCAGCGAAATGACCACCTTGTTGCTGAACTCGGAGACCATCGGCGAATCGGATTCGTGTTCGAGGAGCTCGAGCGCCCTCTCAAGGGATTCACCTAGTTCAAGCCTTTGCTTTACTCGCTTGAGGCCCATGGAGAAGTTGCCGGACGACATCGCCGTTTGCGCTGTGAGCACCGAGTAGAAGTTTTCCCCGTTGTTGAGCATTGCAGACATCAACTCGATCTGCTGTGGCATTTCCAAGAGGTAAGGATCGAAAGACTTGCTGCCCCAGCGAATCTTCAGTTTTGAAAGCGAGGCTGGCACCTGGCTTTGAGGTTTGGGAAATAGGCGTTGTTCAAGGTTGTTAGTTCTGGCAAACATCAGGCGAACACCCGCTTAGCTTGCGGAGTCACACTAACCACGTTGATGATTCCGTATGCCAAGAGACAAACTCCAAGCCCAATGGCGAGAACAGCGAGCCCCGCCGGCGAGTTATACGCCACTGCGTTTTCTGGTCTGGCTCCAAGCAGCATTACTACGAGCCAAGGGGTAGCCAGTGCCAACTTGGCCGTTCCCGAAACCCAACCCTGCTTGGCGGCAAGTTCCCCCGCCAATGCACTCTGCTGCCTCAACTGAACTGCCAGCCGGGTTAGGTTTCCAGCCAAACCAATTCCGCCACTGGTTCTGGTCAATCGGACCAGTTCGATGAGCTGGTCCGCATCGGCCTGCGCCAACTCAACTTTCAGCCAATCAAGCGCAACATCTAGCTGCACACCTTCATCGAGTTGTGAGCAGAAAATCGCCAGCGATTGGCGCGTTTGCCGCGGACCAGCCACTGCCAAGTCGGCGAAGGCCTGTTGCAGGTCTAACCCTGTGTTCACTGCCGAACTGAGGCTCTCGCAGATTTGAGGTAGCACCGAAACAAGGGTGGTCTGCCTCGCCTTGGCTCGCAGAACTAAAAGCTCGAAAGATAGGGCGGAGCCTAAGAACAAAGCGGCAAGGCCAAGTGCAACTAGGCCGGTGACCTTTACGAGTGCGAACACCGCAAGGCCTAAACCCATTGCCCAGAAAGCCACAAGCTTCATTGGATCCAGATGCCCCAAGCCCGCAGCGGCAAGCCTGAGCCGCAAAGCCCGACCCACCCCGGCTCTCATTGCCGCGCCTCGCTGTTGTTAGCCGAATCGAAATCAACCGGGATGGCGTGCGGCTTGCCATCGATGCCTTCAGAAACCATTACGATTTCACTGATCCATCGGCCGCGCTCTGGCGAGTTTGAACATTGCACCACTAGATCGATCGCCTGAACTGCGGTGGCACGCACGAAGTCGCTTGAAATGTTGGGGCCGGCGAGCAGTGGCAAAGTGCAAAGCTTCACCAAGGCTGCCTGAGCGGAGTTGGCGTGGATGGTGCACATGCCGGGGATACCAGAGTTCATGCCGATCAACAGGTCGAGACTCTCGGCCTCGCGAACCTCGCCAATCACCAGGTAACTTGGCCGCATTCGCAGAGCTTCCTTCACAAGGCGTCTCAGAGGGATTTCGCCTTGACCTTCAAGATTGGGCTGACGAGTTTGCATGGCCACCCAGTCCTGGAGCTCGGATCGAATCTCAAATGTTTCCTCGCAGGTGACCAGCCGGATGTCCTTTTGCAGTTCGTTCAGGAGCGCACAGAGCAAAGTTGTTTTGCCAGAGTGTGTGGCCCCCGCAATCAGAATGTTTTTGCCCGACCGGACTGCGGCACTGAGATAGTTCGCCTTTTGCTGCGAGAGACTGTTCCAAGCCACCAGCTGATCCAGCGTGATGATTCCACGTGGAAACTTGCGAATGTTCACGCTCCAATGCGCAGCCGTGACCTCGGGAATCACCACGTGCAGACGCGAGCCGTCTGGCAACGCGGCATCCACAAACGGCATGGTGCGGTCAAGCCTGCGGCCACTGGCTCGCAACATTCGAAAAATCAGGGTTCGCAGTTCCTCGGCGTCTAGTTCCAGATTAATGACTTGCACTCCCCCAGACTTGGCCACAAAAATCTGGTTTGGCTGGTTGATCCAGATTTCTTCGATGGATTTGTCATCGATGAACGGTTGAAGAACACCAAAGCCTTGCAGTTTATTGAGGGCCGAGGCTCGAATTTGCGGTTCCGATTGGATTGATTGACCCTGTGCTGCAAACTCGTCTAAAACCTGAAGCACCGCATCGTTAGGCGATTCCATGGTACCTGCAACCAGCTTTTCTCTAGCCGAGCGGCTAACTCCCGCCAAAAGTGACATTTCCCCTCCAAAGTTTGTGGTTTGACTTTGGCAGGAAGTTTAAAAGTGTGAAAAACGTTATCCACAGATGGGCTAGTATTGATAAGTCCGCGGGAGTGGCGAAATGGCAGACGCGCTGGATTTAGGTTCCAGTGCCGCAAGGCGTGTGGGTTCAAGTCCCACCTTCCGCACAAAACCGAAATGGGTCCGAGAGGGCCCATTTTGCTTTAAGTTCAGAGTGCGCGGATCCTATTGGCGGGTTGAAGCTGCGGGTTTATCCGAAATCGGCAGCTGAGTCTGGTCTACGCGTGGCTTAGTGCCCAGGTAACGGCCTCGCCGGCATTCACGATGCCCGCTCCGCAGCCCTTGCTCGGTGCCTGGGTGAAACAAAATGTGTTTGGATCCCAAATCGTTGCCGTTTCCTTTATGGCCTGCCAAACCAGGTCAGGTGTGAAATCGGGGCGAGCTGAGTAAATCAAAGCAACCACACCCGTTACGAACGGTGCAGCCATAGAAGTTCCCTGCTCGTAACCGTAGTTTGGCTGACCAAGAGCATCCTGCCCGTCGTTGAGCGTACTCAGGATCATGCCGGTTTCTGCGTAACTGGAACCTGGCATCATGGGTGCACCACTCGAAGGCTGCTGGTCTCCACCTGGTGCCGAGATATCAACAGACTGGCCGTAGTTTGAATAACTTGCTCGGTCACTTGAAAAATTGGATGCGCCAACGTTTATGGTTGGCACGCAGTTACCAGGGTATGAAATAGCTGCGTAACTGTCGTCGTTACCCGACGCCGTAATGACCGTGACGCCTGAAGCGTGCAGACTCTGCAGCACAGAGGTCGTTGCCTGATCGCATGTGTTCACGTAGCCCAGTGACAAGTTGATAATCCTGGATGGGTGAATGTTGGTGGGCGTGCCAGGCACCGCAATGCCAGCTGCCCAGTGCAGTGCCGCAATTAGGTCGCTCTCAACGCCACCGTTAGCGCCTAGAGCTCGCAGTTCGAGCAACTTGACCCCAGGAGCAACTCCTACCACGCCAAGACCGTTTGCTGCAGCTGCGATGATGCCGCTTACGTGAGTTCCGTGCCAGGAGCTACCTGCGTTTGGGTCGGTTGGGTTGGAGTCGCGCGCGTCTCCATCCTGCGCGTTGTTTACGTTGCTGATGAAGTCATAGCCGTAAATACTGCCATCGCTGTTTCTAAGTAACTGGCCGGCAAGATCTGGATGCTCGGAAACCCCACTGTCGATAACCGTGACCACAACGCCCTGCCCTGTGGTCCGGGACCAAGCCGCCTCAGCGTTGATGCCGTGCTGCTTACCGAGTGCCCATTGGTACTGGAATAGGTCATCGGTAACCGCGGCAGCGTTGAAGCTCCTGCTGAATCCGCGAGCATTGATGGCCTTCAACGAAACGGTATACGTGTTTCCCGGATCAAGGTGTTCAAAAAGGCAGGTGTCTGCCTGAGTGGTGCACACATCTATGGCGTTGCTTCCCAAAAACGCAGTGGCTTCATAGCTGACCGGCAACCCACCCAGCTCGGACCCTTCCAAAAGGTGCCATCTTGGACTGGAACCAACTGAGGCTTTTGGCTCGGTGATGAACTTGGGCACCTGCGGAATTGTGGTGGCAACGCCTGTTGCCCAAGCCGAGAACTTACCCACACGAATCGAATCCGAAAGCTTGGTGACTGCGGCAACCCGCACGCTAAACGGCTGACCGGGAGTGACCTCGCGCAGCAGCGAAACCTGGGTCACGGGCGTGTTCTGGGTTGCGCTGTAAAGAACTTTTTTTCCACCATCGATGGAAACCTGCACTCGGTAACCGGTGATCTTGGCGCCAAACACGCTCACCGGCTTGAGCCAGGATGCCTTGAGTGTTGCTGTGTTGGGTTGGCTGTTTGACCAACCATCGATGACTTTGACGGCCCTAACCGCGGTGGCAGTTCGGAGAATTCTCGGTGCAAAAAGACCCGAGATGAATGCCTGAAGCGCATTTGATTTGGCTGCAGTTTTAGTTTTTGTAACTGCGGAAGCGGCGGGCCTTACGGTCTGGTCCGGATAGGCAGCCAAAACGCCGCTTAAGGACTCTAGCTGCTTTGCAGCCTGCTCAGCCAAAGCTTGGGTAACTGGCGTTGAAAACTTCAACGAGTGCCAACCCTCGCCTAGGGACTCTGAGTTTTGCAGCGAAAAGCCGTTTGCAGCGAGATTGGACTGCCCCAAGAAAGTGCCTTCCCCCAGTGCAACCGTGGATCCCTGCCGATAGTGAACGATTAGGCCAGATACCGTACTTGTTACAGGTCCGGTGGGTGAAGTATTTGAGGCTTGGGCAGGTGCACCAGCGGCCAGTGCAAGCAATATTGCCGCCGCAAGTCCTACCTGTTTCAATCCCCGCTGGTTCACTCTATGAATCTACCCCTGAACCTTTGAAACTGGATGGAGGTAGTGGGGTTTATCAGTGTTTTTACAGACTCTTCTGGAGCAAAACGGTGCCTAGCCAACGCCCAAACTTAAAGCCCACTTTGGCCAGGTGCCCTTGGTTCTTGAACCCAAAAGACTCGTGCATTGCAATGGAAGACTCGGCTCCCTTATCGGAGATCACGGCAACGATTTCCTTGACGCCGGCGGCTTTGGATTGCTCCAGCAATGCGGTCATAAGCTTGCTACCAATACGCTTGCCGGTTGCCGCAGGGCGCAAGTAAATGCTGTTTTCTACGGTGCGCTTGAAAGCGGCCTTCTGGCGCCATGGTGCAACGTAGGCAAAACCCAGAATGTTTCCAGATGGGCTAACTGCCACAAGGAAAGGCAATTGCAAACCTTGGATCCAACGAAACTTTTCGATCCAGTCTGAAAGTTTTTGGGCTTCCAAATCGAAGGTAACCACGGTGTTTTGAATGTAATAGTTGTAAATTTCAACAACCTGAGGCAGGTCGGTTTCCATGGCGGCACGAATCTGAGGCTCACCAATCGGTTCCGCCTGCTGCGCCTTGGCTCGCCTAGCGAGTTTCCAACGAGTTTCTGAATCTAGTGCCACGTGCTCTCCTACCCAAACCAATCTATCGGCTCGAGACCTTGCTTTAGAAGTTCCTGATTGACCCTGCTGAACGGCTTGGATCCAAAAAAGCCTCGGTAAGCCGAGAGCGGGCTCGGGTGCGCGGAATGTATTGCTAGTGGTGCGCGGCATCCATCGATGATTTGTAGTTGCTTCAAAAGCTTTTGCGCGTGGGCACCCCATAGCACCAAAACAGGTGGAGTGCGTTGGTTAGCTAGGTGTTGAACAGCGGCCAGCGTGAAGCCGTCCCAACCAAGCCCTACGTGCGCCTCAGGGTTGCCCAAGGTTGTGGTTAGGTGTCGGTTGAGCAAGAAAACGCCCTGTTGCTGCCAGCCCAGAAGATCTGGGATTGGATGGCTATGGGCAGAGGATTGATTGGCGTCACCCACGTCTGCTACCAACTCGGTGAAAATATTTCGCAAACTTTGCGGGAGTTTGGCCACTTCACTAGATACGGCGAACGCGCGGCCAATAGCAACGCCCTCGCCCGGATAAGGATCCTGCCCAATAATCACAACGCGAACGAGTTTCGGATCGAGTTGGAAGGCTGTCATTACTCGGTCCGCGGCCGGAGCTAGGTTTGGCAACTGGGCCAGCGAAGCCTCGGCTGCTTCAAGGAATGACTTCCAATCGGCCAACGCCTCCTGCCACCCAGAGTGCATCTGCTCAAACCACATGAGATAAGCCTAAAAACTTTCCAGGTATCGCAGTGGCAGAATGTGAGTAATGGCCTCTGGGTTTGAGGCGGTTTTACCAACGATGGGAAACAGCATGAAGCTGAAGGCACTTGCCGACCAGGCAACCGAGATGACCGCCGAACTGAAGAAATTGCGACGCGAACTCCATCAGATTCCAGAGTTTGGCTTGAATCTGCCAAAGACCCTCGCGGTAATTGAACGCGAGTTGCAGGGGCTGGGTGAGATTTCCCTCGATCACGAAATCAGTTGTGCAACCCTGGTGATTCGCGGTGGCAGGCCTGGCCCAACCGTATTGTTGAGAGCCGACATGGACGCGCTTGCGGTGACCGAAGACACCGGTCTGGACTTTGCTTCAACCAACGGGTACATGCACGCGTGCGGGCACGACCTGCACATGGCAATGGGTGTTGGTGCCGCGAAACTACTGCACGAAAACCGAGAGCAACTTGCCGGTGACGTGATCATGTTTTTCCAAAGTGGCGAGGAAGGACACGGTGGAGCGGACCTCATGATCGAGCGACGTATGCACCTTGCCAGCGGTTCAATGCCGATTGCTGCCTACGGAATCCACGTGTTCTCGGTTTCCACCAGCGGCCTGTTTAGTTGTAAGGCGGGGCCGCTTATGGCAAGCGCCGGTGACGTAATCGTGAAGTTCACCGGCAAGTCAGGACACGGCTCTATGCCGTGGACCGGCAAGGATCCAATCACTCCGATGGTGCAGGCAATCGCAGGCATCCAGCCAATGGTCACCAAGAGTTTCAGCGCATTCGACCAGGTGATTGTGAACGTAGGTTGGATAAACGCCGGCGACACCCACACCACAAACGTGATGCCGGAAACCGCCTCGTTTGGAGCCACCATTCGCACTTTTTCCAAGAGTCACTTTGAACGGGTTCGCAGCGAAATCAAGATCCTGATGGAGTCGGTCGCGGTTTCCTACGGTGTGGAAGTTGAAGTAGAGTTCCTACCAGCATCCAGGGTGCTGAACAATCACAAGGCAAACGTTGAGCGTGTGCAGGCTGTAATTGAAGAGGGTTTCGGCGAAGAGCGCTATGAAACCATACAACACCCAATTACCGGCGGTGAGGACTTCGCCACGATTTTGGACCATATCCCCGGTGCATTCGTTTTCTTGGGTGCCGCGGACCCGGCCATTCCAATGGATCACTGGCAGTCCAACCACTCTAACAAGGCAAGATTCAACGATGACATACTTCCCGACGGAGCAGCAGTTTTAGCGGCGCTTGCTTTTGACGCACTGTCTGTCTAAGGCAGATTTGCGCTGAGTTGCCTAAAGCCGCGCTGGTAACATCTAGGTAGTTATTGGCGTTCGCCTGCCTGGCGCAAAAGGAAAACATGGAATTCCAAATCCCTGAGGACACAGTTCCATCCGGTTTCATTACCGACGAACTGAGTCGTCAGTTAATTGGAAGACCTCCTGCCACCGGTGCGTGGCGCGACGGCGACCCAGCCGGTGACCGCCAGTTTGCCCCGATCGCTTCATTGAAGCTCGAGAGCGGGCGCGAACTCAAGAACGTGAAGATTGCGTTTGAGACCTGGGGCGAGTTGAATCACGAACACACCAACGCCGTTTTGGTTCTTCACGCACTCACGGGAGATTCTCACGCCGCCGGCCCTTCCAGCAAGGAACATCCAACCGAGGGTTGGTGGAACGGCATCATCGGTCCGGGTTTGTCTATTGATACTGACAAGTACTTTGTGGTTGCCCCAAACACTCTTGGCGGCTGCCAGGGTTCCACTGGTCCGGCTTCGCTAGACGAGCGTGGTTCAGAGTATGCAGCGCTGTTCCCATACCTAACCATTCGGGATCAGGTGCAGGCGCAAAAAGCATTCTCAGATGTGATTGGCATCAAGCGTTGGCATGCTGTCATCGGTGGGTCCATGGCTGGTATGCAGGCTTTGGAATGGGCAATCATGTTCCCGGACTCATTGAAAAACCTTGCGGTTATTGCGGCACCCGCGGTTTCAACCGCTGATCAAATTGCGCTCAACTGTGTTCAGGTTGAGGCGGTGAAAACCGATCCGGCTTTCAAAGACGGTTTCTACTACGAGGCGAAGGCCGGCTTTGGTCCCCACCGTGGTTTGGCGCTGGCTCGTCGCATGGCACTTTTGAACTACCGTTCCCCCAGCGAGCTAAACGACCGCTTTGAGCGCACCTGGCAAAGCGGCGTGAACCCGATGGGCGGCGGCGGTCGTTTTGCGGTTGAAAGCTACCTGGATTTCCACGGAAACAAATTCACCCGCAGGTTCGACGCCAACAGTTACATCACACTTGTGAATGCAATGAACTCTCACGACGTTGGTCGAGGACGCGAGTCTGCCGAAGCGGCTTTGCGTGGGATCAAGGTGCGCACCCTGGTTGCCGGCATCGACTCAGACCGCTTGTTCCCGATTGCCAACCAGGAGTTCATCGCAGACAACCTAACCTGTGAAATGGTCGGTGGCGGGCTGAACCTGATTGAGTCCGAATACGGGCACGACGGCTTCTTGATCGAGCGCGAAATTGTTGGTCCACTGTTGGCCCAGCTTCTGGACGACTAACTTCTTGAAAACTAGCTTCTAGACGAGTAGCTTCTGGAAGAGTAGTTTCTAGACGACTAGCTTCTATGGCTTGATTCGTAAGGCTTTGAGATTAGCCCGGTGAGCCTCAGGTTTGCTAACACCAGCAGTCCAAGCAGAAGTAGGTTTCGGACTGTGAGCACCGCGGTGGCAAATGGGTTGGCCGACAAGATGGCGTCGTAAATTACCGGATATATGTAGCCGGTAAGTGCCAAAAGCCCCAGTAACCAGAGCACTACGGTTCTCCACTTTTGGGGATGAACGAGGCTGAAGATGATGGCAGGAATCAAGAGCCATCCGTAGTACTGAGGTGAGCCAACCTTGTTGAAAGCGATTAAATCCAAGACCGCCGTGAGCGCGGTCCAAGCGAACACCTGATTGAGCTGTTCTGGATTGGTAGCGCGCTTCTGGGCAAACCAGCTAAGCGCAAATGTGATTGCCACAGCTCCGTACATAACCGGCCCAAGTAGTGAAGCAATCAGAACAGTTCCCTCGCCCTGGACCTGGAAAGTTTGCAAACCCATGTCGTAGTAAAGGCCTGTGCCCTGAGCTCCGGCAACCCCGAGCCAGAGCCACCAAGCCGCCCATGGAGACTCGATTTGGATTCCGCGATCGGATTGTTCAAAAACGAAACCGAGAACGCTTCTGAAGTCGCCAACCAGTAGGCCAAGAAACAGCAGCGCAAGACCCGCACCGACGCCCCAGAGCGCCACCCTGCCTCTTGATTTGGCTGTGATGATGAGTGCGCCCAAAATGGCAAACGGCCAAACTTTTACCCAAGTTGCAAATGCCAACCAGACCGCTGCGATTGTTGGTTTGAGGTTAAGCCAAGCGGTAACTGCCAGAAAACCGATGGCAACCGAGATTGTGTCTAGTCGACTTATGCCCACTGGGCCCAGAAGTAACAGACCCACCGTCCAGAGCCAGCCGGCTTGACGCCTGCGAATCGAGGCGATTCCAGCTGCCCCGATAACTCGAGGATTCCAGTAGAGCAGGGTGGCGAGTGACAACACATCGATGCTGGTTGCCATGGTCAGCCATGCGGTTTGGTAATCCAATCCGGGAATTCCGGCGGGAGCCAGAACAAATAACAGGTCTGGATACGGGTAAACCCAAGACTGGTCGAGGCCTAGGTTGTGATGAGTCTTAAGCATGAAATCCACCCACGGCCAGTAGGCGTTTGTTATGTCACCCATTGGTTGGCCCACACCGTGAAGACCCAACCAGACCAGACCAAGGTGAACACCAACAAAGGCGATCAGTAGGGTTGGCCTGGACTTCAAAGCGCGCGGGAACAGGCCTTTGCTTTTCGCATTGAGTGGCAGGGACAACTTATGCCACTTCCCTAAGAATCTTGGACACCTGTGCCGACATCGCGGCGGCAACAACAGGACCTACCAGTGCCGCGCGCTCGGCCGCAAGTGAATGAACCAGCACGGCGAGTTTTGCCACCTTCAGCCAGGACCTGCGGACTTCGTCTAGGTTTGCTACTGCGAGCGCCCCGAGGATTCCTGCCAGCAGATCTCCCGTTCCGGCTGTTGCCAGGTGCGGAGAATTTGGCCCTACAGAGATGGTTTCCCCAAACGGTTGCGCGATCACCGTGATGGAGCCCTTTAGCAGAACGGTTTGACCCAACAGTTGAGCCGCTCGCTGTGCGGTCATCTTTCGGCTTTCGAGAGTATCGAAATCGGAATCGCTGAAGGGCTGCTCCAATCGGGTGAAAAGGCGTTTCAGTTCGCCATCGTGCGGGGTGAGAATCAGCGAGCCGTTGCTTGCCTTTGCATAGTCCAGCAGAGCAATTGCCCCGGCATCAACCACGGCAATTGCGCCTTTGCTGTAGGCGGCGGCCCGAACGTTTGCGGCTTGCGTGAAATCATCGATGTTTTGATCTGCCTCAGATGCATCTGACGGAGCAGATACACCGGGAACCTCAACACCAGAACCTAAAACCCAGGCCTGAGCGCGCGCACCAGCAACGGAAACCGAGGCAACCACCTGCGGGTGTTCCACCAGCAAGAGGTCTTGAACTCGCTGCGGGCCAAAGTACTCCACCATTCCCACCCCAACGGCTTCGGCCGCAGCAACGCCCAACAGTGCAGCACCGGGGTAAGCGTTTGAGCCGGTCACAAACCCGAGCACACCGCGGGTGTATTTGTTGTCGGCGGAAGTTGGCGCGTGAACGAGTTGACCAATTAGTTGGGTAAGTTCACTCACAGGTATCAAACTACCCTGCGTGAGCGAAATCTAGGGTTAGGTTAGAAGCCGAGCAGTGCCAAGCCAACAGGAGTCCCAGTGTCAAAGTTGTTCAGCCCAATCACCCTTGGAAACGTTGAAATCCGCAATCGAGTATGGATCGCGCCGATGTGCCAGTACTCCTGCGAAAACCGCGATGGCGTGCCTGGAGATTGGCACGTGGTGCACTATCCAAGTTTTGCTTCGGGTGGTGCAGGTCTGATTGTTGTTGAGGCCACAGCGGTTTCGCCGATTGGCCGTATTTCTCCCTGGTGCACTGGCATCTGGAACGAGGAGCAGGCAGATGCCTGGAAGCGGGTGACGCAGTTGATCCACCAGCGAGGGGCAAAAGCTGGAGTCCAGTTGGCTCACGCCGGCCGCAAGGCATCCATTTACCGTGAGTGGTCCGGTTCGGGTTCGGTACCCGAGTCTGATGGCGGCTGGCAAACGGTGAGCAGTACCGCCGACGCGTTCACAGGATACGCCGCTCCGCGCGCCCTGGAAACCGGCGAACTACCTGAAATCATCGATGAATTCCGTTTAGCTGCCAAGCTTGCGGTTGGCGCCGGGTTTGATCTGATTGAGCTTCACGCCGCACACGGTTACCTGATCCACCAGTTTCTCTCCCCCATCACCAATCAACGCACCGATGAGTTTGGTGGCTCGTTGGAAAACCGTGCTCGTTTGTTGCTGGAAATCGTTGCCGCGGTGCGTGGTGAAGTGGGCACAGGTTACCCAATCTTGGTTCGATTCAGCGCCACCGATTATCGCGAAGATGGCTGGAATGAGCACGACACAGCACAGGTGGCAGCCTGGTGTGCTGCGGCTGGTGCAGACCTGTTTGACATCAGCAGCGGCGGTTTAGTGACAGGCGTGACCATCCCCACGGGCCCTGGTTACCAGGTGCCGTTAGCCCAGTCTGTTGCCACTGTTGGCGGAGTTCGAGTTAGTGCCGTGGGTCAAATCACCACGGGCTCACAGGCCGAACAGATTTTGCAATCCACCGGCGTTGAGGCAATAAGCATTGGCCGCGCGGCTCTGAGAAACCCATTCTGGGCCGCTGCTGCAGCGCGTGAACTTGGCGAACACCCGGATTACCTGCCAAAGCAGTACGGGCGCAGTTAGCGAGATGTGCGGCGGGTGGCGTCCTGTACTTCGCCAACCAGCTCTTCCAAAATGTCTTCAAGGAAAATCACGCCCGCCACGCTACCATCTGGGTTGACGGCCTTAGCTAAGTGCGCATTTGCCTTTCGCATGCCGGCGAGCGCATCCTCAAGCTCGGTGTTTAGGGCAACCACGTGCAGATTCCTGACTCGCTTGGCCGGGAAAGGCTGCTCAAAATCATCATCTTCAAGATTGAGCACGTCCTTGATGTGCAGGTAGCCGGCGAGTGCTCCATCGATGTCAGAAAGTATGTACCGACTGAACCCGTGTTTGGTCACGGCCGCCTCCAAAGCCTTCGGTGTCACTGAGAGTTCGAAACCAATAACGTTTCCGAGTGGCACCACAATGTCGCCTACCTGCTTTTCGGTGAACTCAAAGGTGTTGCTGATTGCACCCGAAGTGTCACTCAGCACGCCTTCACGTGTGGAGTGCTCAACAATGTCTTCGACCTGATCGATGGTGTAAGCGGTGTTTGCAGAGTCGCGCGGCTTGATTCCCACTGCCTTCAGTGCAAGGTTGGCCAAGAAGTTCAAAGAAACAACGATTGGCCGCAGCACGAGTGCCACCCCGTAGAGAACAGGCACGAGCACCAGTGCCATTCGCTCTGGAACCGCAAACGAGAGTTGCTTGGGGATTAGCTCACCCAGCAACACGTGCAGCGATGAAACCAGAACGAGCGCCACCGCAAAGGTGATGCCTTCAGCTGTGGCCTTGCCCAGGAATTCAAGCGACGAGAAGATGAGGGTGTGAATGGCAGGTTCAGCAATCACCAGAATGGCTAGCGAACAGAGCGTTACGCCAATCTGAGAGGTGGCGAGCATCACGCTCACGCGCTCCATGGCCTTGATGGTGATCCTGGCCGGACGACTACCTGCTTCCGCACGCGGTTCAATCTGGGCACGACGAGCCGCTATCAGCGCAAACTCAGCAGCCACAAAGAACCCGTTGCCGGCAAGTAAGGCCGCAAACCAGAGCAGACCCAACCAAGCGCCCGCGTAGTCAACAGCTTCAGGCATTGAGGTCACCGCCCAAAGTACTATCTGGGGTGAATCGCACGCGGTCAACCCTGCGGCCATCCATGCGTTCCACCTTTAGGGATCCGCCATCGATGTCAACAGTGTCACCAACCACCGGAATCTTGCCCAGTGCGCTCATGAGGTAGCCGCCAACGGTCTCGTAGGAGCCGTCATCGGGAATCGAAATTGCAAGTTCTTTCAGCTCGTCAGGGCGCATTAACCCTGGGAACAAAACGCTTCCGCCGCCACCCCTGCGAACGCCAAGATGAGTGCGGTCATGCTCGTCTGAAAGCTCGCCAACGAGTTCTTCAACCAGGTCTTCGAGAGTGGCCAGACCGGCGGTGCCGCCGTATTCGTCTACCACTATGGCCAGCTGCAAACCCTTGGAACGAAGCAGTCCCATCAGCGATTCGAGTGGCATGGTTTCTGGCACACGCTCGGCCTCAACCATGATTGCGGCCACTGAAACTTCTGCGCGCTTTTCACGCGGCACACTAGCCGCCTGCTTCACGTGTACCAAACCAACCACGTCGTCTGTGCTGCCGTCAGTTACCGGAAAACGGCTGTGTCCGGTTTGGTTACAGAGTTCAATGACCTGAGCCACAGATGAATCCTGCTCAATCACGTGCATGCGCGGGCGGGGAGTCATGATGTCTGCCGCAACCAGCTGATTTAGGTTGAGCGTCTTGGTGATTAGTGTTGCGGTCTGCTGGTCCAGCGCCCCCAGACTCGCAGATCGTCGAACTAGACTGGCGAGTTCGTCTGCGGTGCGACTGTTGCTCAGCTCTTCTTTTGGCTCAACGCCAAAAGCGCGAACCACGCCGTTTCCAACCGCGTTCAATCCGGCGATGAACCACCCGAACAACCAGGTGAACGCCATCTGGAACAGGATCACGAAGCGGTTTACCTCGAGTGGCAGAGTGAGAGCCAACTTCTTTGGAATCAGTTCACCAACCAAGGTGGAAAACAAGGTGGCAATGACCATTGTGGCCACCACAGCGGTGGGTTCCGCGGCAGCGCCATCGATGCCCCAACCGGCAAGCACCGGCTTCAACAACTTAGTTAGCGCTGGTTCGGCAATGAAGCCCGTGAGCATTGTGGTGATTGTGATACCCAACTGGGCGCCGGAAAGATGCGTAGATGTCTTTTGGAGGGCACGAATGGAGTTGCTGAGGCCGCGTTCGCCGCGATTGCGCCTGGCCTCAAGGTCGGTGCGCTCCAGGTTGATGAGACTGAACTCCGAGGCAACAAACATGCCGGTTCCAACCGTGAGAACCACGCCGAGAGCAAGCCAAATCCACTCTGTCATTAGGCCAAACCGCCTAGCAGAGTGGTGGAAAAACTATGGTCGTCCATTTGTAAATCAAGCATAACTAGCAAAACCGAAAACAAACCCTGAGAGATTGCCCAAATAGCCAAGCCCCCAAGCCTGCAGCGGGTAGGCTTAAACACGCACATTGAATGGACAATGCGGGATTTAGAGGTGAGCTCTTGTCGATCGAAACCGGTCAAGACGATAGTGAATTCGGAGCCAATACTTGGCTCGTAGAAGAAATGTACGAGCAGTACAAGACCAATCCCGACGCAGTAGACAAGTCTTGGTGGCCAATCCTTGAGCGATTCCATTCCTCGCTCGGAAATCCAAACCCGGTAGCCGCCACCCCTCGCACCTCCAGAGCAGAGCCCGCTCCCCTCTTTGCCAGCATTCCCGCACCTTTTAGCAATCCCATTTCAACAACCACTAGTCAGAACGAAACTGTGAACTCCTTCGACGAAATTAACAAGCCCCAGTCCGCACCGTTTTTGCCAAACCAGGCACCTCAGGCAACGCCGCCTGCCGCGCCGGTCATCAGCGCTACACCTGCAGAGCAGTCCGCGCCGGTCATCAGCGCTACACCTACAGGGCAGTCCGCGCCGGTGGCACCAGTGCCAGCGCACGTGGAGACGCCAACCGCTCCAATCAACGCCCCGATGGTTGCCAAGACCACTCGCGTTGAGGCAAAGCCGGCCCCAATCCCTGCTCAGGCACCCGCAACCAGCTCCGTTGGCGTGGTCGACGCCTCCGAAGGCGAGCCACAGGATGAAGTAACCATCTTGAAGGGCATGCCAAAGGCGCTCGCCGCCAACATGGACGCTTCAATTGCCGTGCCAACCGCCACCAGCGTTCGCACCATCCCTGCGAAGCTACTAATCGACAACCGCATTGTCATCAACAGCCACCTGGGTCGCACCCGCGGCGGCAAGGTGTCGTTCACCCACATCATCGGATACGCACTGATTCGTGCCCTGAAAGAATTCCCAAGCCAGAACGTTTACTACGCGGTCATCGATGACAAGCCTGCGAGCGTGACACCAGCCAACATCAACCTCGGTCTGGCAATCGATATTCCTAAGCCAGACGGCACCCGCGCGCTTTTGGTTCCAAACATCAAGCGCGCCCAGCGACTCAACTTTGCCGAGTACCTGAGCGCATACGAAGACATGGTCAAGCGCGCGCGCGACAACAAGTTGACCGCGGCCGATTTCGCGGGAACCACGATCAGCCTCACCAACCCTGGCGGCATCGGCACCGTTCACTCGGTTCCTCGTCTAATGGCTGGTGCGGGATCAATCATCGGTGCGGGTGCGCTTGAGTACCCTGCCGAGTTCCAGGGCATGAGCGAGAGCCAGCTTGCAAAGCTTGGCGTTAGCAAGACCATCACGCTAACCAGCACCTACGACCACCGCGTGATTCAGGGTGCGGGTTCTGGTGAGTTCCTCAAAAAGGTTCACGAGCTGCTGCTTGGCGCTCGCGGTTTCTACGAAGAGATCTTCAACGACCTTCGCATCCCTTACGAACCGGTTCGTTGGGCTAGCGACTTTGAAACCGATGACAACGATGACCGCAGCAAGGCATCGCGTATCCAGGAACTGATCAACGCCTACCGCGTTCGTGGTCACCTGATGGCCGACATCGATCCACTGGAATTCCAGATGCGTTCGCACCCAGACCTAGACATCAATAACCACGGACTCAGTCTTTGGGACCTTGACCGCACTTTCAAGACCGGTGGTTTTGGCGGAAAGAGCAAGATGCTGTTCCGCGACATCCTCAAGATTCTGCGCGACAGCTACGTTCGCACCGTTGGTGTTGAGTACATGCACATTCAGGACCCGGAGCAGCGTGCTTGGTTCCAGAACAAGCTTGAGCACCCTTACACCAAGCCAACTCGCGATGAGCAAATGCGCATCCTGAACAAGCTGAACGAAGCAGAAGCATTCGAGACCTTCCTGCAGACCAAGTTTGTTGGACAGAAGCGCTTCAGCCTCGAGGGTGGCGAGAGCACTATTGCTGCACTCGACGAAATCCTGCAGGCAGCTGCGGATAGCGGCCAGGACGAGGTTGCCATTGGCATGGCGCACCGCGGTCGATTGAACGTTCTCACCAACATCGCTGGCAAGACCTACGGACAGGTATTCCGCGAGTTCGAAGGTAACTTCGACACCAAGACTGTTCAGGGTTCCGGAGATGTGAAGTACCACCTAGGCACCGAGGGCGTTATCACTAGCGCCGCAGGGAACCAGGTGAAGGTATCGCTCGCTGCCAACCCAAGCCACCTTGAGGCCGTAAACCCAGTGCTTGAGGGAATCGTTCGCGCCAAGCTAGACCGCATGGGAAAGAACGCCTACAAGGGAGACTTCCCTGTAGTACCTGTTCTTGTTCACGGAGACGCAGCGTTTGCCGGTCAGGGCGTGGTTCCTGAGACTCTAAACATGTGGAACTTGCGCGGATACCGCACTGGTGGAACCATCCACCTGGTGATCAACAACCAGGTTGGCTTCACCACTCCTCCATCGGAGAGCCGCTCTACTGTGTACTCCACAGACATTGCCAAGGCCATTCAGGCGCCAATTTTCCACGTAAACGGCGATGACCCTGAGGCAGTGGTTCGGGTAACCCGTCTCGCCTTCGAATTCCGCCAGGAGTTCAAGAAGGACGTTGTAATCGACCTCGTTTGCTACCGCCGTCGCGGACACAACGAGGGTGACGACCCATCGATGACCAACCCACTCATGTACAACCTCATCGAGCACAAGCGCTCGGTTCGTACCCTGTACCTGGAGAACCTGGTTGGCCGTGGCGACATCACTCGCGAAGACTTTGAGGCAGTAAACGCCGCGTTCCAGAATCGTCTGGAGCAGACCTTCAACGATGTTCACGAGGCAATGAGCGCACCGGCTGAGATTCAGTCTCGCCCTGCAGGCATCGGCACCACCGCAAGTGACCACCCGGTGATCAACAGCCCAACCGCGATCAGTCGCGAACTTGTTGAACTCATCGGTGACGCACACGCAAACGTGCCTCCTGGCTTCAGCGTTCACCCGAAGTTGCAGCAACTGCTAGCCAAGCGTCAGGAAATGTCCCGTCAGGGCGGCATCGACTGGGGCTTCGGCGAGCTACTCGCGTTTGGAACTCTGCTCATGGATAGCGTACCAGTTCGTCTGGCCGGACAGGACAGTCGCCGCGGAACCTTCGTTCAGCGTCACGCCGTATTCCACGACCGCGTTAACGGCCAAGAGTGGATGCCACTTCGCAACCTTTCCGAGGACCAGGCTAAGTTCTGGATCTACGACTCGCTACTTAGCGAGTACGCAGCAATGGGCTTCGAATACGGCTACTCGGTTGAGAATAAGCAAGCGCTGGTTCTCTGGGAAGCACAGTTCGGTGACTTCGCCAACGGCGCGCAGACCATCATCGATGAATTCATTTCAAGTGCCGAACAGAAGTGGGGCCAGACCAGCGGTCTAGTTCTCCTGCTACCACACGGCTACGAAGGTCAGGGACCAGACCACTCGAGTGCGCGCATTGAGCGTTACCTTCAGCTCTGTGCCCAGAACAACATGACCGTGGCTCAACCAAGCACCCCTGCATCTCACTTCCACCTGCTACGCCGCCAGGCTTACAACCAGGAGAAGCGTCCGCTGGTTGTGTTTGCACCTAAGAGCATGTTGCGCCTTAAGGCTGCCTCCAGCAGCGTTGAGGACTTCACAAACGGCACCTTCAGACCGGTTATCACCGATGAGCAGGGCCTCAACCCTGCCAATGTGACCAAGGTTCTACTTTGCTCGGGCAAGGTTTACTGGGATCTCTTGGCGGAGAGCCAGAAGCGTGGCGATGGCAAGACCGCAATCGTTCGCGTGGAGCAGCTCTATCCAACTCCTGTAGACGAAATCAAGGCGGCCTACGAGCAGTATCCAAACGCTGAGTTGGTTTGGGTTCAAGACGAACCTGCCAACCAGGGGCCTTGGACTTACATTGGTCTGTTCCTGCCTAAGTACATGAATGGCCAGGTTGCCAAGTTGGTGTCCCGCGCTGCATCCGCATCCCCTGCCGCTGGTTCCGCTAAGACCCACGCGGCCGAGCAGGCAGACCTAATCGCTCGCGCGTTCGCCTAAACCGAGAACTTAGGAAACCATGTCGGAAGCCCGCAAGGACATCAGGATCGTCGTTCTCGGCGATTCCCTGGTGAGCGCTGCGGGTGACCCACGCGGTATGGGATGGGTTGGTCGCGTAACAGCGAAGACTCCTGCGGTTTCGCCTCGAATCGACATTTTTCCGCTGGCTGCTCCCGGTGAAACCAGTGCGATGCTGGCCGAGCGTTGGAAGCAGGAGTCTGCAAAGCGTTTCAGTCCGGACCACGAAAATCGCCTAGTCATTGCCCTCAGCAATCTCGATCCGGCTAGCGGCACCAGCATCAGCCGCAGCCGCTTGAACATTGCAACAATTCTGGACGAGTGTAAACGTGCGGGAATCGAAACATTCGTTGTAGGACCAGTGCCACATCACAATCCTGAGCTGAACCGTGAGGTTGAGCACCTGGTTAGCGGCTTTGAAGACGTTGCAAGCAGACGCGGCGTTCCATTTGTGGATTGCTTTAGGCCTCTTGTTGAGCACGACGGCTGGCGTAACGAACTCGAATCTTCGCCACACGGTTTACCTGGTCAAGTTGGCTATGGACTCATTGCCTGGCTTGTTCTGAACCGTGGTTGGTACGAGTGGCTGGGCATCGACACCCCTGAATAGTAAAAAGCGACAACCAGAAGGTTGCCGCTTTTTTACTTTAGGAGGGCTTTTTAGATGTCGAAGTTTCCGTGGTTGCCACTCTGAATCTGGCGAATCTTGCCCAGAATTCGTTCGGCCAGTTCCTGCGGTGGTGCTTCGTCGCAGGCCCGAGCAATCACCTGATTGAACATAACCTCGAAGTCATAGTCACCCTCGCAAGAGTCGCAGTTGGCAAGGTGAGCCGTAATGTCGGCCATTTCTTGCGTTGACAACTCATTGTGCAGGTACTCGTGCACGTGACGTTTAGTTTCTTGGCAGTCGATTTCGGTCATGGTCACTCCCCAGCCCCTCCGGTGATGTTGTATCCCTCGGCGAGGGCGTATTCTTCAAGCTTCTTCTTCAGTTTTGATTTTGCACGGTTTAGGGAACTCATCACCGTGCCCTGTGGGATTCCCAGATTTTCGGCAACATCTTTATAAGGCAAACCGGCAACAACTACCTGTAGCAGCACGTCCCGCTGGTTTTTTGGCAGGGCATCGATGGCCTCCCGAATGATGCTTGGAGGCATGTTGTCGATTGCCTCAAGCTCGGCAGACCGGCTTGCCATTGCGGTTAGTGAAGTGGCGGTTCCTACCTGCCAATCCTCTAGCTCATCGATGCTGCCTTTGGCCTTGTCGCGTTTGCGCTTCTCGGCGTTGTTCAAGTTTGTGTTGTGCATGATTTTGAGGAGCCAAGCACGAAGATTTGTCCCCTGTTCAAACTGCTTCCAGGACTTAAAGGCCTTTATGAAAGTTTCTTGCACCAGATCTTGGGCGTCTTCCTCTCCGAGTCCCAACCTGCGTGCCATAGAAAGCATCAGGGGCATGTGAGGAAGTGCCTGCGACTCGAACTCGCGAGTGGCATCCAATGTGCCTTTGGAAGGTGCCATTGTATTGGTTTGAGCGTGGGACTTTGGGGTTGCCAATGTTAGCTCTTCAGATTTTGCCATCAGGTGCGAGTTTAGCCCCAACAGAACGGGCTTAGGCAGGGCAGTTTGAAGGTTGGTCACTCTTGCCTCCGATTTCCTAAGTTTTGCTGGTAATTTTGAAACCAATGAGCGCATTCAAACATTCCCAGAGCATCCAGCCTTGGTCGGCCCCAGTGGCCACCAACCAGATTCACGCCACCGTTGCACTCCCTGGGTCTAAGAGCCTCACCAATCGTGAACTTGTGCTCTCGGTTTTGGCTGGCGAGCCAACTACACTTCACGCTCCTTTGGAGTCGCGAGACAGTTTGCTCATGATTGACGCACTTAAGGCACTTGGCGCTGAGTTCACGGGCGACCTAAAAACCGCACTCACCGTATTGCCGCCCGCCCAAATCACCGGTGGTGCCGCAACTGGTTCCCCAGGTTTGAAAAATGTGACCATTGACTGCGGTTTGGCTGGAACTGTGATGCGTTTTGTTCCGCCGCTAGCCGCGTTGGCCAATGGCGACGTCACTTTCGACGGCGATGAAGCCGCACGCCGCCGCCCAATGCACACCACTATCAGTTCCCTACGCGCCCTTGGCGTTGAGGTTGAAGATCACGGCAGCGGCTCTCTGCCGTTTACCGTGAAGGGCACGGGAAAGGTTCGCGGCGGTGAACTAACCATCGATGCAAGTGCCAGCAGCCAGTTTGTTTCTGGTTTGCTTCTAAGTGCTGCGCGTTTCGAACTGGGTCTCACCCTTCGGCACGAGGGCGAGCACCTGCCAAGTCTTCCGCACATCGAAATGACCCTAGACACTCTTCGTAAGCGCGGTGTGAAGGTTTCCAACCCGGAACCAACCGTTTGGCGGGTTGAGCCTGGGATCATTAGCGGCGGTGAACTCACCATTGAACCCGACCTCAGTAACGCCGGCCCTTTTCTAGCCGCAGCGATGGTTGCAGGCGGTTCCGTTACTGTTCCGCACTGGCCAACCAGCACAACCCAAGTGGGCGACGAGTTCGATGGCATCCTGCAGCAGATGGGCGCCGAGATTGTGCGCGACGAGCGTGGACTCACCGTTACTGGAACTGGCAAGATTCACGGGATCAACATCGACCTTGGAATTGGCGGCGAGCTCACTCCGGTGGTTGCTGCCCTCGCGGCACTGGCAGACTCCCCTTCGGTAATTACCGGCGTTGCCCACCTCCGGGGACACGAAACAGACAGACTTGCGGCTTTGGCAGCCGAGATTAATCGAGTTGGCGGAATTTGCCGTGAAACTCCTGACGGCCTCGAGATTGACCCTAGCGAGAACCTACACGGCGCACTCTGGGAAACCTACGAGGACCACCGCATGGCAACTTCTGGAGCAATCATTGGATTGCGAGTTCCTGGCATCGAAGTTGAAGATATTTCAACCACCAGCAAGACCATGCCAAACTTTGCCCAGATGTGGCTGACCATGTTGGGCAACCACTAGCTTGAGTTGGCTTTTTGAACCGGACTCCGATCCCAGATCCAAGATGAACTGGGACGAAACCGATGTGCGGGTTCGTCCAAATCCAAAGGGCAACAAACCGCGCACCAAGATTCGCCCAGACCACAAAAATGCCGCAATCGGAATGGTGCTTGGCGTTGACCGGGGGCGCTACCGAGTGCTTTACCTGCCCGAAGACCGAATGATTGACGCCACCCTGGCCAAAGAGCTTCGCAAGGCGGGACCCGTGGTTGGCGACCGCGTGGCGCTAACCGGAGACACTAGCGAGACGGTTGGCGCCTTGGCGCGCATCGTTCGCATTGAGCCTCGTTCATCGCTCCTTCGCCGAAGCGCTGATGACAGCGACCAGGTTGAGCGCGTGATTGTTGCAAATGCGGAACAGATGATGATTGTGACAGCCATCGCCAATCCTGAACCGCGCACTCGATTGATTGACCGCTACCTCGCTGCGGCTTATGACGCTGGCCTCAAGCCAATTCTTTGCATCACCAAGACCGACTTAGCCAACCCTGACGAGTTTCTTGCTGCGTTTGCCGGGCTAGACATTCCGGTTGTGCTCAACAGAAGCGACTCCCCCAGCCTTCCGGCGCTTCACAACGTTCTAGACGGCAAGACCACCGTTGTAGTTGGCCACTCCGGAGTGGGCAAGAGCACATTGGTGAACGCCCTAGTTCCCGGCGCGATGCGAGCGACCGGTCACGTGAACGAGGTGACCGGTCGCGGTCGCCACACCAGCACATCGGTGCGAGCGATCAAACTCGAAGATGGTTGGATCATCGACACCCCTGGGGTTCGTTCGTTCGGGCTTGGTCACATCGACCCAGCCAACCTGCTCAAGAGTTTTGAAGACCTTTACAAGGTGATTGAAAAATGCCCGCGCGATTGCAGCCACCTGAGCAACTCACCGGACTGCGGACTTGACGAAGCCTTAGCCGCAGGCACCCTTGGAGCTCACGGTGCCGCCCGCGTTGACTCCCTTCGCCGCCTCATGGCCTCACTTGAAAAGCAAGATGGCAGGCAAGACGCCAAGCAGGAAGCAAAGCTGGACCAGCAGTAGCCACTAAATTTGAAGCATGTCGGAATCCACTGCAAGCAACCCAAATCCAGCCGCGACCCAAGACTTTGCCGCCGATTTGGCACTCGCGCTGCGCTTGGCAGATGAAGCAGACAAAATTTCCCTCGCACGTTTTCGTGCGCTGGACCTAACCGTTGAAACTAAGCCAGACCGCAGCCCCGTAACCGATGCCGACCGAGCGGTTGAGCAAGCGCTGAAGGCCATTTTGGCTTCAGAACGTGAGTCCGATGGAATCATCGGTGAAGAGTTTGGAAACAGCGGTTCGATCGACCGCAAGTGGATCATCGACCCGATTGACGGCACCGCCAACTACATGCGCGGCGTGCCAGTCTGGGCCAGCCTAATTGCGCTCTCCGTGGGCCAGAAGCCGGTGCTCAGCGTGGTTTCGGCCCCGGCTCTCGGCCGACGTTGGTGGGCCGCTCCAGGCGTTGGTGCATTCACCAGGGACATCGATGGAAGCGTGCGCGAACTCAAGGTAAGCGGCATCGCCGAGCTGGAGAATGCATCGCTCAGCTACAACAACCTGCAATTGTGGGACTCTTACGGCTACCTAGACCAGTTGATGGGTCTGAGCCGCGAGGTATGGAGAACACGCGCGTACGGCGATTTCCTGAGCTACATGTACCTAGCCGAGGGATCGGTCGACATCGTGGCCGAGCACGACCTCAAGATTTATGACATTGCTGCCCTTGTGCCAGTTGTTGAGCTTGCCGGTGGCGCGTTCTCCGCCATCGATGGAGACCTAACGGAAGCCACTTCTTCTGTGCTGGCAACCAACGGCAAGTTGCAGGCTGCAACCATGACCAAGCTGGTCAAATAAAGGCAGGTTTGCGACCCTAGTTTTGCGGGAAGCCCAGGTTGATTCCGCCATGGCTCGGGTCTAGCCATCTACTGGTAATCGCCTTGCCGCGAGTGAAGAAGTGAACGCCCTCAACACCGTGCGCCTTGGTATCGCCAAATAGTGAGTTCTTCCAACCACCGAACGAGTAGTACGCAACTGGCACTGGAATCGGCACGTTGATGCCGATCATGCCAACTTCGATCTCGTTCTGGAACCTTCGAGCTGCACCACCATCGTTGGTAAAAATGGCGGTTCCGTTACCAAATGCTCCATTGTTGATCAGCTGCACGCCCTCATCAAACGACGGCACTCGAACAATCGAAAGCACCGGACCAAAGATCTCATCGGTATAGACCTTGCTGGTGATTGGAACCGCATCGATGAGGGTTGGCCCCAGCCAGAAGCCGCCCGGCGCACCATCGAAGTCTTGATTTCTGCCGTCAACCACAACGTTGGCTCCGTCAGCGGATGCGATGTCGATATAGGACGCCACTTTGTCTCGGTGTGCCTGAGTGACAAGCGGACCCATGTCGCAGTTGCGGCGGCCATCTCCGGTTCGCAACTTGCTCATGCGTTCAGTTAGCTTGGCAATTAGCGCATCGGCAACCGGTTCAACTGCCACAACTACAGAAATTGCCATGCACCGCTCTCCAGCAGAACCGAATCCGGCGTTGATTGCAGAGTCTGCAACTAGGTCCAGGTCTGCGTCTGGCAGAACCAACATGTGGTTCTTTGCGCCGCCAAGTGCCTGAACTCGCTTTCCGTGTTTGGCGCCAGTTTCGTAAACATACTGGGCAATCGGAGTGGAACCAACGAACGAGATGGCCTGAACGTCTGGGTGTTCCAAGAGCCCGTCCACGCTAACTTTGTCGCCTTGTAGCACGTTGAACACGCCATCTGGCAGACCGGCTTCCTTGAGTAACTTTGCAATCCAGATTGCGGCTGAAGGGTCTTTCTCAGATGGCTTGAGGATCACGGAGTTTCCGGCGGCCAAGGCAATTGGGAAGAACCACATTGGCACCATCGCAGGGAAGTTGAACGGGCTAATGATTCCCACAACGCCAAGCGGTTGGCGGGTGCTGTAAACATCAACTCCCGTGGAAACGTTCTCGCTGTAATAGCCCTTGAGCAAATGCGGCATTCCAGTTGCGAATTCCACTACTTCCTGCCCGCGGGTGATTTCCCCAAGTGCGTCACTAAGCACCTTGCCGTGCTCGCTGGTGATGATCTCAGCAAGTTCGCCTTTGCGGGCGTTTAGCAACTCGCGGAATGTAAACATGACTTGCTGACGCTTGGCCAGAGACGCGTCACGCCAAGCCGGGAAGGCCGCCTTGGCCGAGGCAACCGCGGCCTGTATTTCGGCCTCGTTTGCAAGGGCAACGCGCTTGGTTTCAACACCCACCGCGGGATCGTAAACCGGTGCGGTTCGGCCCGAATGCGACGCACTTTCGGCGCCGCCGATCCAGTGGTTGATAACGGCTGAGTTGCCCATAATTAACTCCAACGCTCGGCTAGGTAGTCTGCTGAAACTCGGCGAATCGTTCCGCTCGCTCCGCGCAAAATGATGCTGTCGGTTCGAATGATTGGCCCCTTGCGCTGAACACCGCGAAGCAGCTCGCCGTCTGTCACGCCAGTGGCAACGAATATTGTGTTGTTGCTGGTGACTAGCTCTTCGGAGGTGTAAACGTGATCAAACTTGAGTCCAGCGGCCAACCCGTTGGCTCGCTCTTCATCGTTGCCCGGTGCCAAAATGCCCTGAATGAATCCGCCGAGCGCCTTGATTGCACAGGTGGTAACAATGCCTTCTGGGCTTCCGCCAATGCCCACGCACATGTCGATCGCGGATTCGTATCTAGCAGCCTGAATACCACCGGCCACATCTCCATCAAAAAGCAACCTGGTTCCTGCACCGGCGGCCCGAATGTCTTCGATGAGACCTGCGTGCCGAGGGCGATCCAGTACGGCAACCACCAGGTCTTCAACGCGCTTGCCCTTGGCCTTGGCCAATAGGCGAATGTTTTCGCCAATCGGAAGTAGGATGTCGCAAACGCCAATGCCCGAGGCATCGGTGACCAGTTTGTTCATGTAAAACACCGTTGATGCGTCCAACATTGTGCCGCGATCACTCACGGCGATAACGCTCACCGCATCGTGACGACCCGCGGCTGTGAGGCTGGTTCCATCGATGGGGTCAACGGCGATATCGCACTGCGGACCGATACCGGTTCCCACGCGCTCCCCGTTAAACAGCATGGGAGCTTCGTCTTTTTCTCCCTCACCGATCACCACGGTGCCGTCGAAGGCCACGGTGCCAAGGAAGGCCCGCATTGCGTCCACTGCGGCTTTGTCTGCCGCGTTTTTATTGCCCTTGCCAATGAAGTGTCGCGAAGTGATGGCGGCGGCTTCGGTGGCGCGAACCAGCTCCATTCCTAGGTTGCGGTCAGGGTGAAGGTGATTTGCGGCAACGTTGCTGTTCATGGTTTTGAGTGTAGTTGCGTGGCATTCTTGGCGGAACTCGAAACGCCAACGTTCACAGGGTATTCGCCGAGATTGTTTCGCACTACCCCGTTTGTGTCAGATTGACACTAAGTGCTGCTAGGGTTATTGTCAGAAATACCTGAACTTGCCATAAGTTCTCCGGAGCGCCCGACGATTGAAGGGAGTAGCAATGACATCGCCAAATCTGGCCATCAGCACTGTGATTTTTGCGTTACGCCCAGACGGGTCTGGCAAAAAGACCATCATGCTCCCGTTGGTAAAGCGAATTCGCGAACCACATCTCGGCCTTTGGGCCCTTCCTGGTGGCCCTCTGCTCGGTAGCGAGTCGTTGGAAGACGCAGCCGCCCGTAACCTTAGCCAGACCACTGGACTCACATCGAGGTATTTGGAACAGCTTTATAGTTTTGGTAACCCGGATCGTTCGGCGAATGACTCTCAGTTTGAGTCCGCAAACGGAAGTTCTGCCGTGGAAGAGCGCGTGGTTTCGATTGTTTACTGGGCACTCGTTGGGCAGGACGAGGCCGATAAGGCGCTTGAGAGCGAAAACGTTCACTGGTTCGCCGCGGATTGCCTGCCGGAGTTGGCCTTTGACCACAACCTGATTGTGGAATACGCACTGTGGCGATTGCGTGCGAAGGTGAACTATTCGCGTGTTGCTCACGGCTTCTTAGACGAAGAGTTCACTTTGGCCCAACTTCGTGAGGTCTACGAGATCGTTCTGGGCAAGCCACTGGATAACGCAAACTTCCGTAGGAGCGTTGAAGCCAGCGGCTCCATCATTCCAACAGGTCGCGTTCTCTCCGGCGGTAGTCACCGGCCTCCTGCTCTTTATACCTACGACAAGAGTCGCAGCCTCGCAGACCGCGGCCCTCTAAACAAGACTTCAAACTAACCAGGCAATCGAGAAAGTAAACAGAATGACCACCACAGCATCGGTGAATGCCCGTATCCAGCTGAGCGTTAAGGGTGCAAGCGCAGACAACACCTGCAACACCAGCCTGGCTAAAGGCCCATGGGAGTTCGATAAAGGCATTGCCGATTACGGACCGGGTGCTTCCGAGGCGGACCTGATTCCTAGCAACTCCCCTATCCAGGCACAGATTCCACAAGAATACAGAGATGCCACCGATGAAGTTTTGCATCACCGCATCCTCGCGGCAAAGGCTACTTTGGGCGACCAGGTGGTGATTTTGGGGCACTTCTATCAGCGCGAAGAAATCGTGCAATACGCCGATTACCTTGGCGATTCCTACCAGCTAGCCGTGGCTGCAACCAAGCACCCCGAGGCAAAGTCCATCGTATTCTGCGGAGTTCACTTCATGGCAGAAACCGCCGATGTGCTCAGCGCCAGTAACCAGAGCGTGATACTGCCAAACCTTGCGGCTGGCTGCAGCATGGCAGACATGGCAGACACCGACAGCGTTGAACAGTGCTGGGAGCAGCTGGCCGAGATCTACGGTACTGAGCCAAATGCGGATGGAAAAGTACCTGTCATTCCGGTGACCTACATGAACTCATCGGCGGCACTCAAGGCATTCTGTGGACGCAACGGCGGAATAGTTTGCACCAGCAGCAATGCACAAACCGTGCTTGAGTGGGCATTCCAGCGAGCCGAACGAGTGCTGTTCTTCCCTGACCAGCACCTTGGACGCAACACCGCGCTCGCCATGGGCGTTTCTCTCGACCAGATGCCACTCTGGCACGGCCGTAAGCCGCTTGGTGGCAACACTGAGGCAACCCTAGAAGACGCCAAGGTGATCCTGTGGAATGGCTTCTGCAGTGTGCACAAACGCTTCAATGTTGGACAGATTGAAAAGGCGCGCGTGGACTACCCCGGAGTGCGCGTAATTGTGCACCCGGAGTGCCCAATGGACGTGGTTCAGGCGGCAGATGAGTACGGAAGTACCGACTACATCCGCCGAGCCGTGGCTGGCGCAACGGAACCATCGGTTTTTGCTATTGGAACCGAGGTGAACATGGTTCAGCGTTTAGCAGCTCAGTACCCGCAGCACACGATCTTCTGCCTTGACCCGGTGATTTGCCCTTGCAGCACCATGTATCGAATTCACCCGGCATACCTCGCATGGGTGCTAGAAGAACTGGTTGCGGGGCGCGTAGTGAACCAGATTTCAGTTGCGGCAGAGGTGCAAGACAACGCCAAGTTGGCGCTGGAGAGAATGTTGGCGGCCAAACCGCTCTAGCGGTTGGTTCCTTTGGATAGGCGGAAACCTTGGCAAGAGTGATTGTGGTTGGAAGCGGAGTGGCCGGTTTGGTCACCGCCGTGAAAACCAGCGCCCGCCACCAGGTCACGCTGATCACCAAAGACGTACTCGCAGAAAGCAATACCCACTATGCCCAAGGCGGCATTGCTGCTGTCACCAGCACCGAGGATTCGATTGCGGAGCACGTAAAAGACACGGTATTTGCCGGCGCGGGACTCTGCTGGGAACCAGCAGTGCAGGCACTGTGCACCGATGGCCCAAATAGCCTGAACGAGCTGATTCGATTTGGCGTGGATTTCGACCGCGACCAAGGAAAGTTTGCGCTCGGACTTGAAGGCGCTCATTCTCGGGCTCGTATTTTGCACGTTGGTGGAGATGCAACGGGTGCGGGAATCAGTCGTGCCTTGGTCGAGACCCTGCGCCGCTCCAATGTGGAGGTTTTGGAGCACACTCTGGTCACGGACCTACTTCTAGAAGATGGAAAAGTAGCTGGAGTCAAAACATTTAGCAGCGATGGCGTGCAGGAGATACTTGCAGAAGCCGTGGTGCTTGCCAGTGGCGGTGCCGGCCAGCTCTACAGGCACACAACCAATCCGCGCGTGACAACGGGCGACGGCGTTGCCCTTGCACTTCGCGCCGGAGCCGTGTTGGCCGATGTTGAGTTTTATCAGTTCCACCCCACCGCCCTCGCGGTTCCTGGGTCATTCTTGATTAGCGAGGCGGTGCGCGGAGAAGGCGCGGTTCTGGTTAACAATGCCGGCGAACGGTTTATGACTGCGGTGCACCCGATGGGCGAGCTGGCACCCCGAGACGTTGTGGCGCGTGCCATCCAGCAGGAAATGCGCAAGCAGGGCGGCGACCCAGTGATGCTAGATGCCACCAAACTTGGCAAAGAATTTCTTGAAACCCGCTTCCCAAGTATCAATGCAACTTGTCGCACCTACGGCCTCAACTGGGCCAAGCAGCCAATTCCAGTCACGCCAGCCGCGCACTATTGGATGGGCGGAATCGCCACAGACACGGTGGGGCGCACTTCCATCGATGGGTTGTATGCAGTTGGAGAGGTTGCCTGCAACGGATCACACGGCGCAAACCGACTTGCCAGCAATAGTCTGTTGGAGAGCGTTGTTTTTGCGGATCGAGCAGCCGAGGTAATTGGTGAACCGTGGCCGGATAATTTTGGTTTTGCCCGGTTTGCGGACCAGCCGCCTGTGAAGGAGCTCACCGTTGACCTGAGCTTTAGCGCTTCAGATCAGACCGTGGACAGAGTGGAACTTCAGACCCAGATGTGGGACCTGGTAGGACTGGCCCGCGAAGACATTGGGCTACGTCAAGCCAAAAAGACTTTCAACCAATGGCGTCCAGTTGCACTCGAACGCCGCCTGTTCACCGATTACGAAGACGCCAATCTACTTGACTTGGCTCGCGCGGTAACTGCGTCGGCGTTGGCGCGCACCGAGTCACGCGGCGCCCACTACCGCCTGGATTACCCGGAAACCAGACCTGACTTTGCCAGACCGATCACCATAAGGAAGGCTTGAAATGCTGACCAAACAAATCATTAATGAAGCCGTGCTGCGAGCGCTGGCTGAGGATGCGCCTTGGGGTGACGTGACCAGCGAGTATCTGATTCCGGCAGATTCGGTTGCCACAGCCAGTTTGGTGGCCCGTGAGGCTGGCGTTATGGCCGGCGCCGAGGTATTTGCAGCAGCCTTCACACTAGTTGACAACACTGTGAACGTGGAGCTAAGCGTCAAAGATGGCCAGGCCTTCAACAAAGGCCAGGTATTAGCCCAGGTCACCGGACCTGCGCGTTCTGTTCTTACCGGTGAACGAGTAGCCCTTAACTTTGTTCAGCGAATGGCGGGTATTGCAACAACAACTGCTGCTTACGTGGCAGCGGTTGCTGGAACTGGAGCCCGCATTGTTGACACTCGCAAGACAACTCCCGGACTTCGCGCCTTTGAAAAGCATTCGGTGCGGGCCGGCGGCGGACACAACCACCGCTACAGCCTTAGCGACGCTGTCATGGCCAAAGACAATCACCTAGCCGTTCTTACCCGGGGTGGCAAAGATCTGACCGCCGAGTTGCTCCGGGTTAAAAGCGAACTGGGTCACACCACACACATCGAGGTTGAGGTTGACAGGCTAGACCAACTTCCCGCGGTTATTGCCGCTGGCGTGGACACCATTATGTTGGACAACTTCACACTCGAGGATCTTGCAAAAGGTGTTTCAATCATCGCTGGTGCGGCTGTGATTGAAGCGAGCGGCGGTGTCAATTTAGAAACCGTGCGAGCAATCGCAGAAACCGGGGTAAACGTAATTTCGGTTGGTGCCTTGACCCACCAGATTCACTCGCTCGACCTAGGTCTAGACCTGCTAATCGACGGCGAATAACTTTGCTTTACCTTGACCACGCCGCAACAACTCGGGTTTTGCCGGAGGTACTTCAGGCTGCGTGGCCTTGGCTCACCGAAGAGTACGGAAACCCAAACTCTACGCACGAGTTGGGATTGCGCGCGGCCGGAGCATTGGATTGGGCGCGTGGGCAAGTTGCAGACTTCCTTGGTTGCCGAGCCGGCGAGATTGTGTTCACCAGCGGTGGAACCGAGAGCAACAACTTGGCCATAAAGGGCATCGCCCTAGCTAATCCGCGCGGCAAAAAGATCATCAGCGCAAAAACCGAACACGAAAGCGTTTTGCAATGCCTGGAGTTTTTGCAGCGTGTGCACGGATTTGAAATCTTGTGGCTAAAGGTGGACATCACGGGTGCCGTCGACCTGGCTCAGCTTGAGGGCGCGCTCTCCCCCGAAGTTACTCTGGTGACTCTCATGACAGCAAACAATGAAGTTGGCACGCTTCACCCAATCGCCCAGATCGCACAACTTTGCAAGGCCGCAAAAGTGCCCCTTCACACCGATGCCGTTCAGGCCACGGGATGGGTGGATTCGACGGTAGCCACACTCGGAGTTTCAGCGCTCAGTTTGAGCGGACACAAGTTTGGAGCACCAAAGGGCATTGGGCTGCTTTACCTTTCGGGCAAAACCGCCGTTGAACCATTGATTCATGGTGGTGGCCAAGAGTTTGAACTTAGAAGTGGAACTCAAAACGTGGCCTGGGCCGTGGCCTTGGCAACCGCCCTCAACTCACTCGAGCCGCAACAGACCGCGGCAACAAGGGCAACTGCAGTCACCACAACATTCATCGATGCAGTCTTGGCCAGGTTCCCTCAGGCCAAGCTAACCGGTCCGGTGCCAGGGATTTCTCGTCACCCGGCCATTGCATCCTTCACATTTGAAGGTTTGAACGGCGAGACGTTGCTGCTTGAACTGGAAAATAACGGTGTGATTTGTTCCAGCGGTTCGGCATGCGCGGCTGGGAGCACTGACCCCTCCCATGTGCTTCTCGCCATGGGCATTCCGGAGGATTTGGCGCAGACCTCGGTGCGCTTCAGTTTTGGTCACCAGACAACTATGGAAGACTCACAAACTGCCTTAGCCGCCTTGGAAGCAGCCTTGTCTAAGCTTACGAACTAGCTTTGGGAACTCAACTAGAAGTTGAGGTGCAGGTAACTCACAGTGGCACCAGGATGAAGTACGGAAATGCTTCGATCCACACTCCACCACATTCCGTGCGCGGTATGGCTTGCATAGTAAATCTTTGGACCGTTAACTGTCTGCTCAATGTGAGTCACCACACCCGTGTGCTCTTGAGCGCCAGTATTCCACCAGTCAAACTGCACAATGTCACCAATAACTACTTGGTTAGCCTGCGCGGCCGTTAGTAGAACGGCTCGCTTTCTGCTTAGCAAGAAATTGTGAAGTGATGTGCTGCTTACCCAAGCCTTAGTAAATGGAATGGTTCGCGATATTCTTGGACTCCACTTTGGGGTGGGCTTGTGGCCTCGAACCAAAAGTGACTGGCTGGCCCAGTTGGCGCAATCCCTGCCTGGAATGTAACCAAAGTGACCGGCGCTGCGTGCGTTCCAGTTTTTGGCCAAAAAGTCATACTGAGCCTGCACGGCGCTGGAGAGCCCCGTTGGTGCGTCTGGCTTTGGGGTCACAACATGAATGGAAACCGCATTGCCAGTTGCATTCGGGGTGATAGCGCGAACGCTAAAAGTAAACCCAGTTCCCAAAGGCAAATCCGGAATGGTCACCGATGGAGTTAGCAGCGGCTCGTGCTTCCAGACCGAGGTGCCAGAAAACGCGTCAAACCTATAGGTGATCTTGTAGTCCGTCACAGACTGCGAGCCGTTTTCCAGCGGAGGCATCCAGTTGAGGGTGAGGCTGAGGAGTGAATTTTCACCGATGGCCAACCCTTGAATCTTGCCTGGCTTCACCATGGGAATCGGTGTTGGAATTTCCGTGGGTACTGCAGTCGCTGATGGGTTGGGAGTTGGGTCAGATGTTACTGCCAACGCTGGCTGAGACAAAGAAAATGAGATTATTCCCACAAGAGTCCAGGACAACGCCCTGCGCACTGCAGTCGGTGTAAACAAACCCTTAACCATTAGTCAAGAATATCCGCAGTAAGACCCACCGCTGAGTTGCCACCCCGTCGTAGACTCAAGCAAAGACAATCTGAGTAAGGGAAGTAGAAGCTGACTCGGCTACTGTTCTTGCGAAAAGAAGGGGAAACAATGGAACCAACCTCTCCCCTAGGTCTTACAACTGCCGAGGCAGCTTTGGCGCTGGAAACCAACGGACCCAATACAACCGCGCGAAAGCTGGAAAAACCCTGGTGGCGCATGTTGCTAAGCCAGTTCACAAATCCAATCGTTCTAATCCTGATTGGCGCCACGATTGTTTCCATGTTGGCGGGCGACGCCATCGATGGATTGATCATCCTGGGCATTGTCATCCCAAGCGGCCTCTTAGGCTTCTGGCAAGAACACCGCGCTGGTCAAACTATGCAGAGCTTGCTCAAGCAGATTCAAATCAACGTGGAAGTGTTTCGCGATGGTGTTGAAATTGCAGTTCCAGTTGAACAACTGGTTCAAGGGGACCTGGTGGTTCTGCGGGCAGGCGACCTGATTCCCGCTGATTTGCAATTGATAGAAGCCAAGCAACTATTAGTTGACGAGGCAGCCCTAACGGGTGAATCCTTTCCGGTGGAGAAGACCTTGCATACCCCCTCTAGGGATCTGTTTTTTGGCAGCCACGTGGTTTCGGGGTGGGGCAAAGCCCTTGTGACCGCAACCGGCCAAGACACCAAATATGGTGCGCTGGTAACCCAGTTGGAGAGCAGAGACCCAGAGACGGGTTTTGAACGCGGAACTAAGGCCTTCGGGCGCCTGTTGCTCTGGTCCATGCTGGTTCTGGTTTCGCTGTTGCTAATCACTAACCTCGTGCTTCACAGAAGCCTGCTGGAGTCGCTGCTATTTTCGCTCGCGCTAGCGGTTGGCATCACGCCGCAGCTTTTGCCAGTAATCGTTTCTGTTTCCCTTGCCGCCGGTGCACGCAAAATGGCAAGTAAACGAGTTTTGGTGAAACGACTAGACGCAATCGAGGATTTTGGGTCTATCACTGTGCTGTGCACAGACAAGACTGGAACTCTCACTCATGGTGTGATCTCGCTAGATGCCGCGCTCACACCGGATGGCAAGCCTAGCAACCGAGTTATGGAGTTAGCCCTGCTCAACGCAAGTTTGCAAACCGGGTTCAGAAATCCCTTAGACGAGGCAATAATCAAGTCCGCAGGTGGAAAAATCCCGTCGGCAACTCTACTGGCTGAATTAGCCTACGACTTTGAAAGAAGGCGTCTGAGCGTATTAGTTCAGGAAGAAACTCAACACAACAGCAAAGGCGACCTCCCGGCTAACGGCTTACTAATCACCAAGGGCGCGTTCAATAGCGTTTATCCACTTTGCCGGGTAAACAAAGAAGCACAAGCACTTTACGAGTCGCTTAGTTCGCAAGGAAACCGTGTCATTGCGGTGGCCACAAGGCCATTTTCGAGAGCACCCATCGATGCACGAATAGAACTCTCAACCACAGACGAAAACGATTTGGAATTGGTTGGGCTACTTGCCTTTTTGGACCCTCCAAAAGAAGATGCACGCGACGCCGTTACACAACTGACTTCACTTGGAATCGATCTATTCCTAATAACCGGAGACAACCCACTGGCAGCCAAGCAGATTGCCACTCAGGTTGGCTTGAAAAGCGATTTGGTTGTGACCGGGGCCGAATTTGCGGCATTTACTCCGAAACAACAAGCTATGGCCCTGAAGAACTCCAGAGTTTTTGCCGAGTTCGACCCACTTCAGAAACAGTCGGTCATTCAAGGGCTCAAGGATTCAGGAAATACTGTTGGCTACTTTGGCGATGGAATAAACGATTCTGCTGCCCTAAAAATTGCAGACGTAGGCATTTCGGTTGATACGGCCGTGGATGTGGCAAAAAACGCCGCAGCCATAGTTCTCCTAGACAAATCGCTCCATGCTGTTGCAGATGGTGTGCGTCTGGGGCGCAGAACATTTGTTAACACTATGAAATACGTGAGAGTGGCGGTGAGCGCAGCTTTTGGAAACGTGTTTTCAATGGCCATTGCCGATGTTTTTCTTCCCTTCCTCCCCATGCTGCCAGCGCAAATATTGCTACTCAACTTTCTTACAGATTTTCCTGCCATAACCATCAGTTCAGACAACACTGACAGCGAAGACGTGACTAAACCTCGTGGCTGGAGAATCGCCGAGATTAGGCGATTCATGATTGTTTTTGGTTTGTTGAGTTCAGTCTTTGACATCATGTCGTTCCTACTTATGACCCTGGTCTTCAAAACGAGTCCCGATGTTTTCAGGAGCGGATGGTTCATAGAATCGAGCTTTACAGAATTGGCTGTGATGCTCACGTTGCGCACTAGGCGCAGATTCTGGAAAAGCATCCCATCGATGGGGCTTTTGGGAAGTAGCGTAGCCGTTGCCATTGTGATTATCGGCATCCCATACACGTCACTGGGAGGCCTACTTCAGCTGGTACCAGTGCCTCTGAATCTACTGGCCGGTTTAGGTCTGCTTACAGGCTGCTACATTGTGCTCAACGAAGTTGTGAAGAAACACTTCTTTCAACGGGAAAATGCTGGATAGAACTAGGCCGTTTGCTCGTTTCGGTTCTGCGAAATTCCGTCGAGGCCGAATACTCGGTCCAGGACAGCATCGATCATCAAGTTCCATGACTCAGGATCCATGTGTGTTTCGGTAACGTCGTCTACTATCTTTCCAACCGTGTAGGCCTGAATCATTACCGCGATAACTCTTGGCTCAAACTCCAAAGAAAAGTAGCCTCGGTTCTGGCCGTCTGCAACCAAGTCCATTAACGCTTGAGTGAGTCGCTCTTGCTCCTGCCCAAGTCGATGCTTCAGGCGAGGGTTCTTTGCGGCTGCGGCAAACGGCATAACTCGTTCAAAACGGCGGTCGCTAGTTTCGGCAGACTGGGTTGCTCGAGTAACCTTGGCCAGACCAGCGCGCATGTCATCACGGGTGCGACTAGCGAGTGCTACATTGGCAAGAAACTCTATCGATTCATCGATGTAACGGGTGAAACGACGCACCTGCGCAGCTTCAATTAGGTCACCAAAGTCCACAAAGTGGTGGTAGAGCGACCCGCGAGACACACCGCTCAGGTGCAGTACCTCATCGCTGGTGATGAGTTCTGGCCCCTTTTCCTCAAGCAACTTAATTACAGCGTCGATTAGTGCGCGCTTGGTTGGGTGTGTCTGTTCCATGCCAACAGTTTCTCACAATCGAGAGGACGCCCAAATATGAGAGTTAATCTACCTGATCTGATTAACCGTGAGAATCACCGACGGGATGCCTGGAACTCCGTTGCTTGAGGTAGAAAGCATGGAAATGTTAGCGTCGGCAGATCGCCAAGCGAGCTCATAGTAATCCCCTGGGTTCTGCACTTCTACAAAGAAATTCCAAGCCGCTACAAGACGATCGTCGTTACCCCAACTTCTAAGTTCAGTGTTACTCATTGGGACATTTGCGCCATTCTTGCGCAACCACAAATCGATGAAATCGGTACCCGAGTCGGACTTACTGAACTGCGAACTGAACTGAATGTTGTAAATTCCTGGGTGTGCAAAAATGATTCGCGTGTGGTTTGCCGAGTTTACAGTTACGCCATCGTTCCAAGGGTCTGAGGTATTGAACCTCATTAGCTGTGTTACATTTGCCCCCGAGTTAGTCTGGGTGGTTGTGTCGTAGAACGAACCAAAGTACATGGCAGAGCCTGATGGCCCTTGAGGGCCAGTATTTCCAGTGTCTCCTTTGGGACCCTGCGCACCAGTTTCACCCTGAATCCCTTGAATTCCTTGCAACCCTTGAATTCCCTGAATGCCCTGGAGGCCTTGCTCGCCCGTTTGCCCTACGGGTCCTTGCTCCCCTGTATCACCTTTGATGCCTTGCAAGCCTGTGAGACCAGTGTCGCCTTTTGGACCGACAGGCCCAACAAGCGAAGCTAGGAAATCCGCTTCAGTTCCCACACCACCTGCACCAAGCCAAATATCGAATGCGCTTGCACCCTGAACGCCAGTTTGACCCTGAGCACAGGTTCCTTGTTGACCCACAAGCGAGGCCAAAAAATCGCCTTCGCTTGCACCCTCGTGACCGTTTGCCACCCAAAGTTCATAGGCGCTTTGACCAGCTTGCCCAGTGGCTCCGCTTGCGCCTGGAGCACCAGATTGCCCTACCTCTCCCTGGACACCGGTAAGGGCCGAAAAGAACTCAGCGAGCGTTCCCTGATTGCCCTGCAAAACCCAAAGGTCGTATGCACTTAGCCCGTTAAGTCCGTCTACACCATTCACTCCTGCAGCACCAGGCTCACCCGTTGGCCCATCTGAACCGGGTTTACCGGGCTCCCCAGTTGCGCCAGTTAGGCCAATCAAACTATTCAAAAAGTCCTGCGGTGTTCCTTTATTGCCCTGATCAAGCCAAAGTTGGTAGGCACTGGAACCATCAAGTCCATTTACGCCAGGGTTTCCAGTTGCTCCGACACTACCGTTTATGCCATTGCTTCCGCGGTATCCTTGCTCTCCCTTTTCTCCAACTAACGCTGCGAAAAACTCATCAAGTGAGCCCTCATGACCGGACTTGATCCAGAGCTCGTATGCGCTCAGACCATTCAAACGGTTTACGCCATCTGCGCTTGGTGAAGCAATCGGTGTTTGAGATGCACACAACGATGGACTTGCATACGGAAGCGGTATTGTTCCAGTGGAGAAAAGCCCAACCAGAACTAGCGCCGCAATGGAACCGAATAAACCTGTGAACCCGGCAATTCTGGTAGCTGTCGAGTAAGTCTGTGCCGATTTTGCGTCCATGGAGTTCCCCTATACACATGTGCTGTTGCACACAACCTACTCGCAAGTAGGGTTCATTAATGCGATTTTTTAAAAAATAGAACTAAATTGCAACAAATTTAGGTACAACGCTCGCTTCGAATGCCTTTTACCCTCAATGTTAGGTTTAGAGAATGAGCATGCATGGCGGTGGCGGTGGCCCAATGGGGCGTTTCAATGTTGACCCTGACAAGGTTCGCGCCAGAATCGCAGAGGCTCCAAAGATAGACAACCTTCTCGGCCGAATCGCCGGTTTATTCGCGCCTCACAAGTGGCCTTTAATTGCAACTACGGCGCTTATTTTGTTAGGTGCAAGCCTAAGCATCATTCCACCGCTTCTCATTCAAGAAGCCTTCAACAAGGGACTCTGCCCCTCTTCCGGCAAACCCAATCTGGCGCTACTTCTTTCACTGGTTGGATTCATGGTGCTGATTTGGATTGGCAACGGGGTACTTGGCGTGATTCAGACCTACCTCACTTCGAACGTGGGAAACAAGGTGATGGGTACGTTGCGTGTGCGATTGTTTGAGCATCTGCAAAAGATGGAATTGGCGTTCTTCACCAAAACCAAAACCGGCGTGATCCAGAGCCGACTACAAAACGATGTTGGTGGCGTTGCAAACGTACTTTCCAACACAGTCAGCACCGTCCTGGGAAATACGGTGACAGTGCTGGCTGCCATCGTTGCAATGGCCCTACTCAACTGGCAGCTGACCATAGTTGCAATGATCATGCTTCCGCTGATGGTTTTGTTACAACGCCGTGTTGGCCAGGTAAGAGCCAAGATTGCCGGCAAGACCCAGGAATCCCTAAGCGAGATGAGTGCCATCACCCAGGAATCGTTGGGGGTAAGTGGAATCTTACTTGCCAAGAGTTTTGGGCGTCAGGAAAGCGAAGTTGGCCGCTACGCAGCAGAGAACCAAAACCAGATTGCGCTCCAGGTGCGCCAAACCATGAGCGGACAGGGCTTCTTCACACTGGTGCAGATCTTTATGTCTTCTATTCCAGCAGTGATTTATGTTTGCGCGGGCTGGCTAATTGTTAACCAGGCTCCAATCAGTGTTGGAACAGTGGTTGCTTTTACTACCGCACAGGCCCGCCTGCTTTTCCCGCTAATGGGAATAATGCAAATCGCGCTCGACCTGCAAACCTCGCAGGCGCTTTTTGCTCGCATCTTTGAATACTTCGACCTCAAACCCGCAATCAAGGACCCAGAGCAACCTGAATCCATCGATGCTTCCAAACTGGGTCTAGTTGAGTTTGAAAACGTGACCTTCAAGTATCCGGAGGCGGCAGAGGAGTCCGCTCCCACTCTCCATAACGTGAGTTTCACAATCCAACCTGGCCAATACGCCGCTTTTGTGGGCCCATCCGGCGCAGGTAAGACCACAATCGCATACCTCGTACCCCGCTTCTACGAAGCGACTTCGGGTTCAATCCGGTTTTCGGGAGTGGACATCAAAAATCTGAATCACGGGGATTTGATTGAAAACATCGGGATTGTGAATCAGGAGACGTACCTGTTCTTTGCCACCATCAAGGAAAACCTGGCCTACGCAAAGCCCGATGCCACTGATGCCGAAATTGAAGCGGCGGCAAAAGCAGCAAACATTCACGACACCATCATGAGCTTCCCACTTGGCTACCAAACACTGGTTGGTGAGCGTGGATACCGACTTAGCGGTGGCGAGAAACAACGAATCGCAATTGCCCGCGTGCTTCTGAAAGACCCGCCCGTGGTGATTCTCGACGAAGCCACCAGCGCTATGGACACTACCAGTGAACGCATCGTTCAGGCCACGCTTGATGCAGCAACGGCTAATCGCACCACTATTGCCATTGCCCACCGCCTGAGCACCGTGGTGAACGCCGACGTTATCTTTGTCATCGATGGCGGGCGAATCGTGGAGCAGGGAACCCACCCAGAGTTGTTACAGGCCAATGGTGTTTACGCCCGACTTGTGAACGAACAAAACCAGCACCTCAAAGGCTAAGCAAACCTTTCAACGGTAGACCTATCTGGGCAAAAGAAAATGGGCCTCGATCTCTCGAGGCCCATTTCAACTTTTGAGTTATTACTCGCTTGCTGCGTTGAAGCTAACAGCCTTGGTGTGAAGGCTGTACTCTCCGCTTACTAGCTTTACCTTGCCGGAAGCAATGGCTTCTTCGAGGATCGAGCTGCGGCTGATGATCTGCTTTGCGCTCTGAATAGCGTTTGCCTTCACTGCGTCATCGATGCTGTGAGTTGCTGGCAGTGCCGCGATTGCAGGTGCAATCTCGTTTGCAATGATGTCAATGTGACCGCCAGGCTTGGTGCCCTTCATTACGAATGCATCTGCAGCCTTAACAGCACCACAAGCCTGGTGACCTAGAGCAACGATTAGCTGAACACCTAGGTGCTCGATAGCGTACTCAAGCGAGCCAAGCACGTTGTCGTCTACTACGTTTCCAGCGTTGCGAACAACGAACAGGTTTGCAGGAGCAATGTCAAAAAGCTCGTCTGGCTGAACGCGCGAGTCGGCGCAACCTAGAACTGCAGCGATTGGCCACTGGCCATCTTCTAGGGTCTTGCCAGCAGGAGCGTAGCTCTTGCGGATTGGCTTGTTGCGAACCCAACGACGGTTGCCCTTCTTGAGAAGAGTTAGAGCCTTCTCGCCATCAATGATCTTTTCATCTGGGCGGCCTTCGGCAAATGCGCCAGTTGCGCCAAAGCCGAAAGTGAATAGAGAAGCGATACCGGCGATACCGGTTCCCTTCAACGCGTCGCGACGCGAGATTTCCTTGTTTAGCATTATTGCCCCTTTATGTATCGGATTTTTGTCCTATCCAAAACTAGCGGACTATCGCTACTTTAAAGCGGATTTTTAGACAAAAGCGCTGGCTGTGTCGTGATTCGATACATGATTCCCCGCACCAATAGAGAATCATGCGGTTAAAAGGAGAAGACCCGGGCTTTCACCCGGGTCTCAAGCCCCTGCCTTATGAACAAAGCCCTAAAAAACGGGCTTGAATTCCGCTACTAGCGGGCAAACAAATGGATCCGAGTTTTTGCTCAGTCCAACCTTGTTCAAGTATTCAATTACTACCTTGTAGCTAGCCAATAGGTTCATTTCCACTAGGGTAATCCCTTGTTCCTCGCAGTACTGCTTCACAATCCCGTGAGCCTTCACCAGGTTAGGCCTGGCCATCGATGGGAAGAGGTGGTGCTCCACCTGATAGTTGAGTCCACCCATGAGGTTGTCCTTTAGCCAGCTGCCCTTGATGTTTCGGCTAGTGAGTACCTGTCGGTGGAAGAAGTCGATTTTGGAACCATGTGGAACTAGCGGCATGCCCTTGTGGTTTGGCGCAAAAGCTGCACCCATGAAGAAGCCAAAGGTGAGCATCATTACAACCCAGAGCGCAATTGCCCAGAGCCAACCAAACATAAGGCCCATAACAATGTAGGGCGCGGTCTGGCGAACCAGCATCAGGCCAAACTCGAGGGCACGAATTCGCTTGCTCTTAGTGGAGCGCTTGAGGCTGGCGAAGCTGTCGAGTAGAAGGTCGAAGCCAGTAAACAAAAGCAGAAGTGGGAACAGGTAACCCTGACGATCGGTAAACCAGCGCTCAACGCCCTTCTTGGCATTTCGTGACTCAACGGTGAATGCCAACACGCGAATGGCGATGTCGGGGTCTTCACCAATGAAGTTTGGCTTCTGGTGGTGCTTGTTGTGCTTGCGCTGCCAGAATCCGTAGCTCAGACCCGCAAACAGGTTGGCGAGCACCAGGCCGGTCCAGTCATTGGCTTTATTGCTTTTGAAAATTTGTCGGTGTGCAGCCTCATGTGCAATGAAGCCGAACTGGGCGCTAAGGATTCCTAGGAGCGCTGCCATTATGAATCCAGCGAAAATCCATGCCCAGTGCTGGGCAAAAAGTGCCCCAAAGAAGCCATTAGCAACCCAAAGGCCAGTGGCGATTGCGGAGATGATTATTAGCCGGATTATGTAGAAACTTGGCTTCTTGCGCAACAATCCCGCGGCTTTTACACGAGCCAAGATTTCGGTGAACTGCGAAGCCGTTTGACGGCTGGTCAAAACGGTCATAACCCAAGTGTAAGTCGCATCACGGGTTTGCGGGCAGACTCGCAGACAACAAGCAGGAAGATCTAGTTAGGCACGCCTCAGGTCGGCAAACTGACTTGCAATCAATGCCCGATCCTCCGGGTCTGCAATTGCATCGATGGCCGCTGCCGCCTGTTCCATGGCCTCAATGGCCTCGGCCACGCCTGCCGCATTTAGCGCTCGCGCGTAACCCTCTAAACACGAGGCAACAAGCCAGTCCGCTGGTTCATCGATGGCATCTAAGTGAGTCAATGAGTTCCGGATAGCCACTAGGGCAAGGTCGACAGCACCGCCCTGTAACAGTGTTCTGGAATAGAGCCAACAACCGATTGCAAGGTTTTGGTCGGAGCCAATCTGACGCCAAAGATTAAGCGAAGTCGCCGCCAATTCAATAGCCCAAAGCGGGTTGTCACCGGCCTCATAAGCATCAAATGCCTGTCCATACAGCGCAGACGCAACCTTGCGAATCTCCTCAGACATTAGGACCTCTCGTTCAATCGAGCCAAGAACTCTTTAGTTCTTGGGTGTTGCGGGTTTGCAAAGAAATCTGCGGCTGGACCCTCTTCGATTACCAGACCCCCGTCGAGGAAAACCACCCAGTCGGCCACGTCGCGGGCAAAGCTCAGTTCGTGGGTTGCCATGACAATCGATGTTCCCTGGGCCTTCAAATCTCGAATCAACTCCAGTACCTCGCCTACCAATTCCGGGTCAAGCGCACTGGTCACTTCATCCAGGAGCAGTAAGGCTGGGTTCAAGGCAACGGCCCTCATTATTGCGGTTCGCTGTTGCTGACCGCCGCTGAGTTTGTCTGGGTAGCTGTTGGCTTTGTCAGCCAATCCAATGCGCTCAAGAAGCGCAAGTGCCTGCGCATTGGCTTCAGGCTTTGCCAGCTTTTGAACGTTGCGCAGCGCGAGTGTGATGTTCTCCAAAATGCTGAGGTGCGCAAACAGGTTGTAGGCCTGGAACACCAGCCCAACTTGCCGGCGAACCTCGTCTTGATTCACTCGCGGGTCGCTGATGTCCCGGTCGTTCAAGAAAATCTGACCGTCGGTGACCTGTTCAATGAGGTTGATGCAGCGAAGAAGTGTTGATTTTCCAGAACCCGATGATCCGATTAGGGCAACAATCTGGCCACGATACACCTCTAGGTCTACACCCTTGAGCACTTGGCGGTCTTCGAAAGATTTATGCAGGCCTCGCACGTTGAGAATTTGAGGACCGAGATTTTCAAGCGGTATGAAGCCGCCGACTGGAGTGTTTGTCAAAGCACTCCCCCAGCTTGCTCGCGCTTAGCCAGTCTCACACTGATCCAGTCGGTTAGGCGAACGGTTGGAATTGCTAGGAGAACAAAGAGAAGGCCAGAAACTACGTACGGAGTGAAGTTGGCAAAGTGCGCCACCTCAATCTGAGCGGCGCGAACCGCGTCAACTGCTCCCAGAACGGAGATAAGGCCAACATCCTTTTGAAGCGACACGAAATCGTTCATCAGAGGAGGAGCTACCTTACGGAGAGCCTGCGGCAGAACAACTAACCGCATTGACTGCGCATAGCTTAAACCGAGTGACCTGGCCGCCAAACGCTGCGATGGGTGAACCGCCTCGATACCCGCGCGGAAAACCTCCGCAACGTATGCCGAGTACGTGAGAATCAGAGCAACGGTACCCAATACTTCCGCTGGTACTCGACCAAGAAACTCCAAACGCAAGCCTGGAATACCGAACCCAACAAGGTACAGAACAATAATCAGCGGGATTCCACGGAATAGGTCAACGTAACCGTGCACCAATAGTCGAATTGGCGTAAAGATTGGTGACCTGAGTGTGCGAAGCAGCGCCAGAGTGAGACCAAAAACGAGAACACCGATGGACGACCAAAACAACACTCGCAAGTTGAGCCACAGTCCATCCAACACGCTTGGCCAGGCTTGAGCGGCAACATCGATGTTGAAGAAGGACTCTTGAACTCTTGCCCAACCCGGTGATGCGGCTAAACCGAGCCACACCACCAATGCAAAAGCGAGCGTGCTCAGAACGGAAATCCAGGTTGAACGACGCTGCCGATTCAAACGAAAAGCCCTGCGTGTCAGCTCAATTTCACTTGGCTGACGCAACAGGGCTGTTTCGTTAGACATTCAATAAATCTAACAGCGCGGGGCTGAACTGGTGTCTAAAGGCTGGTTACTTGAGAACAGGCGCACCGGCGCTAGTGGTGAGCCACTTGGCCTCTAGCTTTGCCAAGGTACCGTTCTTGCGCAATGCATTCACAGCCTTGGTAACTGCGGCGGTCAACTTGCTTCCCTTGTCTAGAACCAAACCAAACTGGTCGCCCTTGGCCGCGGTTGGCAGCTGACCAACAATCAGACCGCCATCGAGTTCAACCGCGGTTAGGTAAATTGCGGTTGGTAGGTCAACAACAATGGCGTCTACCTGGCCGTTGCTCAGGGCAGCCTTGGCGTCATCGTTGCTGTTGAATGCAAGTGGCTTCTGGGTTGGCTTGATCACATCGGTGATTGCGCCATATGAAGTAGTTCCGGTTGCGGCACCGAGAAGCAAGCCCTTTAGGTCAGCCAGGCTCTTTGCTGCCGCTGCCTTGCTGCCCTTCACGGTGATCACTGTCTGAGTTGTCTCGTAGTAAGGCGAGCTAAAGTCAACGTTCTTGGCGCGGTCTGCGGTGATGCTGTACTGCTGCAGGTTGAAGTCAAAGTTCTTTGGTCCTGGTGCGATGGCTTCATCAAAAGTGGTGCGAACCCAAACTACGTCGCTGGCCTTGAAACCAAGTTCGTGAGCGACCGCGTAGGCAACTGCGGCCTCGTAGCCCTTGCCACTCTCCGGCTTGTCATCTAGCACCCACGGCGAATATGCGGGGTTACCAGTTCCCACGGTGAGTTTTCCCGCGGTGATGGTTGGTAGGTCGCCCTTTGCGGAAGACGGGGCTGGTGCACTTGCGCAGGCAGCCGCCGAACCAACAAGTGCAAGAGATGCAACGATGGCTACCGCGCGAGCCGCGAACTTTGTGATGGCAGCGAATCGGGTGCCTGCCGAGAATACGGTGGACGAAGACATGGTGAACTCCTGAAAGGCAACAGCCGTTAATGGTTTGAAGTCGATGAATCAATCTTGGAACACGAATCCGCTGCAAACAAACCGAGTTGCGTTCTGTTACAAGAACTAAGTAAATGCTTGGATTCGGACTACAACCATCGATGCTCCTGTTGTAAGCAACATGACAGCCATAAACGCACCCTTGACCATGTTGGACGGCACGCCAACAACCTTTGAGCAGTTCGCCAATCAGGTTGTTTTGGTGGTGAACGTGGCTTCGCGTTGTGGGCTTAGCCCGCAATACGAGGCCCTCGAGGCACTACAGAAGAAGTACGGCGATCGGGGTTTCACCGTGCTTGGTGTACCGAGCGATCAGTTCAAACAAGAACTGAAGACCGAAGGCGACATTGCCGAATACTGCTCAACCACCTGGGGTGTGACTTTCCCTATGACCAGCAAGGTCAAGGTGAACGGCAAGGAACGCAGTGAGCTTTACAGGACTCTGGTCAAGACCAAGGACCACGCCGGGTTTGCCGGACCTGTGCTGTGGAACTTTGAGAAGTTTTTGGTGCTGCCGAATGGTGAAATCCACCGATTCAGACCAACCACAAAGCCAGATGACGAAGCGATTGTTGCCCTTATCGAAGCCAACCTGCCCTCATGAATTCGCGATTTTGGCGTTCATAAATTCATAAATTCGCAGTATTGCCACATTTCCTAAGGCGTGCGCTTTTTTAAAGTCATGGAGCCCAAGACCACGGCCGCACCAACCCATGCCCAGAGAATCCAAATTTCATTCTGAATATCGGCAGACGAGCTGTTGTTGGTTAAGTCATTTAAAGCTTGAATCGCATGTGACAGAGGAAGCCAATTACTAACTTCTTTTAGAACATCTGGCAAATTGTCTCTCGGGACAAAAACGCCACCCAGCATTATTTGAGGAAAAATAAAAGTTGGCATGAGCTGAACTACTTGGAACTCGGTGTTGGCAAATGCAGAAGCCAATAGCCCTAGTGACATTCCCATTAGTGCGTTGCTAATGGCAACCACTATCAGTTGCCAGGTTTCACCAGTGATTGTGAGACCACAGAGATAAACAGCGAAGGTTAATGTGATGAGTGCCTGAATCACCGCAAGTGCGCCAAATGCGAGTGCATAACCAACCACGAACTCACCTTTGCGCAGCGGCATTGTGAGAAAACGCTCCAGCGTACCCGAGCGTCGTTCGCGAAGGGTAGTGATGGAGGTTAGCAGGAACATTACCGTGAAAGGAAAAAGACCAACAAGCGAAGGCCCAATCCGATCGAAAGCCTTCTGAGAGTCGAGCATCCAACTGAGAAGTCCGATAAGCAACGATGGCACAAGCATCATGAGGCCCAATGTGCGTTTGTCGTTGCCAACCTGGGTAATCACTCTTGCGGATACGCCAAGTGTTCTCCGAACAAGATTCATTTGGACTCTCCCTCTGACTCTATGAGCGCAAGGAAGGCGTCTTCCGCGGATTCAGTTTTGGTTTTGGAAAGCAAACTAGAGAGTGTTTCGTGAGCGAGCACTCGCCCTTCACGCATTAATACCAAACTGTCGCAACGTTCAGCTTCGTCCATCACGTGGCTAGAAACCAAAATTGTTGCACCATTTTGAGCAAGTTTGTGAAACAGATTCCACAAGTCACGTCTGAGAACAGGATCCAAGCCAACAGTTGGCTCGTCTAAAACGATTAGTTCAGGTTTGCCAAGTAGAGCCACGGCGAGAGATACGCGATTTCTTTGGCCACCGGACAAATTGGACACCAATTGCTTCTCAAAGCCAACAAGACCAACCGCCTCGATTGCCTCATCTATGGCTGCTTTTTGAACGCCAAGGATTCGAGCGGCGTAACTTAGGTTTTGAGAAACGGTGAGATCGTCAAACACGCTGGCGGCTTGGGTGTCGTAAGCCACACGGCGGTCCAAGGCGCGGCTACCAGCCGCAATCCCCAGCACCGCAATCTTGCCCTCAACGCCTTTTTGCACACCAACAATGGCGCGCATCAAGGTGGTTTTTCCGGAACCGCTTGGACCTAAAAGACCGGTGACTTTACCTTTGGCAATCTGCAGGTCGATGCCGTGGAGCACTTCGGATTTGCCGCGCACCACACGTAGGTTGCCGATTTCGATGCTTATGTTGCTCACAGGTTTATTCTGCTCCTTTGAGCGAGCTTCGGCTAACTATTCGGCTAGGAATTCACCCAGCGAGTCGAAGTAGCTTTCCATACCCGCTCGAGTCTGCGGAATCTGCTCGGCTGGCATCTCACCAAACTGGGAGAACTTAACCCAAGTCTTGCCGCCGCGATCCTCAAAGTTCACAACCACCTTGTGATTGGGTGCGTTGTCATCCATGGCAGCAAAGGCTTCTGCACTCTGGGTGTAGCACATGGTGTGCTCAAGCAGCTTGAGTTCCTCAACCGCGGTGTAGAGGCCGTAGAAGAACGCCTGCATGTTGTACTGCGGAACATCAACGGCGATCGACCAGCGACCGCCAACCCGCACGTCAGACTGAGCTGTGTTCGGCACATTCAGTAAATCGGTCGGGTGGTACCACTCCTGCAGAGCTGCTGCTTCGGCCCAGGCAGCCCAAACGGTTGCCATCGATGCGTTGTATTCGCGCTCTACCGAGTAGAGAAAGTCATGCTTCACGGGTTTGCCCTATTCTGCGAAGGTGGCGGCTAGTTCAGCAAAAACATCGTCTAGCAGTTCATTAAAGTATGCTCGAGCAACTGGCGCTTTGGAATCATGCAAAAACAGTTCGGCTGCGTCTCGCAGTTCTTGGAGGGCTCCACCCGCTTTTTCGCTTGCCGGGTCTCGGTGCGCGAAATGGCGGTCTAGAGAGATCAAGAGGTTGCGGAGGTAGTACTTCTCTACCAGTGGAGGAACAGCCTGCTCGTCCAGTGTGTTGAGCTGCAATTCGAAGCTTTCGCGTGCCGCCCAAATGTAGTCGGCAGGGTACTTTGCTGTTGTCATTTTGCTCCCAGTTCGTTGCGGCTTCTAGATTACTCGAGAGCTGGGAGTATCCTTTTCTCAACATTTAATTTCCGGGGGGATATGGAAAATGAACGAGCAAAAGGTTGCTGTAGTCGCAGCAAAACTTACTGACGAACAAATAGCCAAGCTCAGAAAAGCTAGTGCTTGGGTGGCAATAATCAGCTGGACTCTCGGAGTGCTAATGGCTGTTTGGACAACCTCGCCTCTAACTCTTTACAAGGACTTCACCAATGCAGGAGTGCTCAATCCATGGATGCTGCCTTCAGCTGCAATATGTATGGCTATAGTGGCTGGGTTTTGGTTTCTAGTGGTTCAGTTTTGGCTGAGTAATAAGCCTTGTGGGAACCTAAAAGAACTAAAAAGGCGCATTTTTCGAACAGTTTTTTGGGTTGGGTTTGCAGGCGTTCTTTTTTTCGTGTTTATAGCTCTAGCCTCGATGGGCTTTCTGGGAATCCTTAGTTACGGCCTATTTGGTTTTCTATTAGTCACACCGATGAATCTGTTTCCCCTATTTGGCTTCAGCCTGGCCGCAAAGCTTGCTCGAGTCGAGTAGGTAACCTCACTGAAAGACATAGATTTACGGGCGATGCCAGCGCATTGGCCGTGCGGTTTTCTCGCGCACAAGGTCACCTCGATGTTCAAGGTCGAGTTGAACGCACTTGCTCCACCACTCTGCCTTCTCGCCATTTGGAAACACATGCGCTGGCAGGTGGAAAATGGCTTTGTTGCGCATCTCGGTTTGGGTAAGGCCCGGAGCACCACGAGGGATGACTCGCAAAAGCGCGTCCTTCATAGCCTCGTATTTCGCTGCATCTACCTTGCCGGACCAGCCAGGATTGTTGGCGTTTCGAATCTCAATCTTGGCACCAACCGACTTGCCGCCCGGGTTTGCGCCGGAGCGTTTACTGCCTGCTTCGTCGCGCCTCATGGCTAAAGACTAAACGTTGAAGCGGAACTCCACCACGTCGCCGTCTTGCATCACGTATTCCTTGCCCTCCATGCGCACCTTGCCGGCGGCCTTGGCGTCTGCCATGGATCCAGCAGCCATTAGGTCATCGAAGGAAACGATTTCAGCTTTGATGAAGCCGCGCTCAAAGTCTGTGTGGATTACGCCTGCAGCAGCAGGAGCCTTCCAACCCTTGCGAATGGTCCAGGCACGAGCCTCTTTAGGTCCAACTGTCAGGTAGGTCTGAAGGCCCAGGGTGTGAAAACCGATACGGGCCAGCTGGTCAAGTCCGCTCTCATCCTGACCAAGTGAAGCTAGCAACTCGGCTGCCTCTTCGTGGTCTAGGTCGATTAGTTCACTCTCGACCTTGGCGTCTAGGAACACGGCCTCGGCTGGAGCAACCAGGTCGGCGAGCGCCTTCTTCTTGGCGGCATCGGTCAAGATGCTCTCGTCAACGTTGAACACGTAAATGATTGGCTTAGCGGTTAGCAGACCGAGCTCCTTGATAGGAGTGAGGTCCACGGCAGACTGAGAAAGGGGCTTGCCGCCGTCAAGGACCGCGAGCGCCTCATCGATGGCGTCTAGCGCGGCTGGTTCGGCCTTCTTTCCCTTCACTTCTTTTTCGATACGCGGACGAGCCTTGTTTAGAGTCTCCATATCGGCAAGGATCAGCTCAGTATTGATGGTCTCGATGTCGCTTGCGGCGTCTACCTTGCCGTCTACGTGGATCACGTCTGAGTCAACGAAGCCACGAACCACCTGGGCGATTGCGTCTGCTTCGCGAATGTTGGCGAGGAACTTGTTACCAAGACCTTCACCCTCGCTGGCGCCACGCACGATACCTGCGATGTCCACGAAAGACACGGGTGCAGGGAGCAGTCTTTCGCTGCCGTACATTTCGGCGAGCTTGCCCAGACGTGCGTCTGGAAGGTTTACAACACCCACGTTTGGCTCAATGGTTGCAAACGGGTAGTTTGCCGCCAGAACGTTGTTCTTGGTGAGTGCGTTGAAGAGGGTCGACTTGCCAACATTTGGCAGTCCCACGATTCCGATAGTTAGAGCCACGGGATACAAGTTTACCTGCGGTTAGATAGATAGGTGCCTCTGAACTTTGTTGCGATCGACTTTGAGACCGCCAATCACTCCCCCGCCAGCCCCTGCGCTGTTGGGTTGGTTCGGGTGCGAGATGGAATCATCGATGATTCATTCGTGGCCTTGTTTACCCCGCCAGAACCGCACAACTGGTTCAACGAGTTCAACATCAAGGTGCACGGCATTCGCCCCAGTGATGTCATCGATGGACCCACTTGGGCTGAGGTGCTGCCACTCATGTTGGAGTTCATCGGTGAAGATGTTCTGATTGCCCACAATGCGCAATTTGATATGGGCGTGCTTCGCGCGGCTGCTGAGGCAATTGACGTGCAGCTACCTGCACTCAACTACCTGTGCTCGCTTGCAATGAGCCGGCGCACCTACAACCTGGAGAGCTACCGTTTGAACGCGGTGGCGTATGCGGTTGGGCACGAAGAGTTCAACCATCACGACGCACTTGCCGACAGTGACGCCTGTGCGCGCATTGTGATTCACATGGCCAAGCGCAATGACGCCGAGGATTTACACGAGCTGGCCAAAGCGACCAAACAGGTAATCAAACCAGTACACAAGCCCGCGGTGGAGCCTAGGTAACAAAAATGTCGGTGGTGAGTGGCATACTCTCACCCATGGACCCAATCATTTTTCTCATCGTTGGCGCAGTGCTTGGTGTTGCTGCTGGCTTCTTCATTGGCAAGAGCCGCACTTCGGCTAGCCCTATCGAAGACATAAACGAGTTGAAAACTCGCCTTTCGATTTCCGAAAACACCGTACAAGAGCGCCAGCGCCACATCGATGACCTGAATGTGCAGCTAGCTCAACACCTGGAACGCGAGCGCAAGGACAAAGAGGCTGAAAGCCAGGTTCTAATCGCCCTAAAGCCTGTGAGCGAAAAGATTCGCGAGATGCAGGAAAAAGTGAGCGAACTAGAGCAGGAACGAACTGAGCAGTTCACCACTATCAAGCAGCAACTCACCACCCAACGTGAGGCGGAAGGACGTCTCCGCCAGACCACCGAAGCGTTGGCAAACGCGCTCACCAACAATCAGAAGCGTGGAGGTTGGGGAGAAGCTCGTCTAGAAGAGATCCTGGTCAACGCCGGACTAATAAAGGGCATTCACTACGAAACCCAATTTGAAAGCACCAATGACGATGGCGATTCGATTCGCCCCGACGTTGTGGTCATGCTCCCAGAGGGTAAAACCGTAGCGGTGGACAGCAAGACTCCATATCAGTCTTACCTAAAGGCAATGGAGGAAGATGCCAAGGGCATCGACGCAAATAAAGATGTGATCAAGCAGTACATGAAGGAGCACAACACTGCAGTTCGCAAGAAAATTACCGAACTCGGAACCAAGAATTACTGGTCTGGTCTCAACAACTCGCCAGAGTTCACTTTGATGTTCATCCCGAACGAACCAGCCATTGCGGCAACGCTTGATAACGACCCAAGCCTCATGGACTTCGCCTTCGCTCACCGTGTGGCTATAGTTTCGCCCGTCTCTTTCTTCTCGGTGCTGCGCACCATCGCCTATACATGGCGCAAGAGCGCGGACGAGCAGACAATTGAGCAGATTATGGACCTAGGCGTTGCCATCTATAAGGAGCTTCGAATCATGGGAGAAAAGGCCGTGAAGCTGGGTGGCCACCTTGGTTCTGTCGTAGACGATTACAACGCGTTCATCGGATCGCTAGATGGTAAGTTCCTGGACAAGGCTCGAGAAATTAACACTGCAGCATTCGGCCGATTGGGAGATAAAGCCATTCCAGTTTTGAAGCCAATCGACGAGTCAATCAAACACCTGACAAAACCGGAACTACTCTCAGGCGACACACCTGAGTTGGGCGCCTAAACGCCGAAGAAAAGGCTGATTAGGGTCAAATACAACTGAATCCGAAGCCCCACGCATCCAGAACTGCGGAATCCGCAAAATGGCGTGTCGTGGGGTTTCTGTGTAAAACCTGACCTTAGTTATACTTTGTAACTAGAGCGTGCCTACAACGGAGTTTGCCGCACAGCGCAAACCCACAGCCATTTTTTGGCAGTCCAAAAGAAATTCAAGGAGTTTCTAATGACCGGCAACTCAACAGGATCAGGTGTAGTAACCCTGACCCCAGCCCCGGTTCTAGACCGCACCTATTTTGTGCACGGCCTAGTGCCAGGCGGCGTAAACCGTTCAGACGGTGTTGGCGAAGAACTCGCGGGTAAGGGAATCAATGTAAGCCGCGGACTTTACCTAGCCGGCGTAGAAGCTCCAGCCGTAATGCCCGTTGGCAAGGCAGACCCTGCCGTGCTCGACCGCACCGGCTCCAAGAACATCGTGGTCCCTTACTGGGTTGAGGGAACTTTGCGAGTTTCAACCACCATCATTGAGAACGAAGGCACCACCACTCGCATCACCGAGTCACCTCGCCCACTTTCTAAGGATGACTGGGCCGGTGTAATCGAATTGACTGCCGAAACCGTAAAGAAGAACGGCGCCAAGTGGCTCGTTGTTGCTGGAGCGCATCCTGTGGACAAAGAGACTGGCGAGTTTGTTGACATGACTCCACTGTTCGACAAGATGGATGCACTTGGCGTTCGTGTTGCAATGGACACCAGCGGCAAGCCTCTGAACACCTGGGCACGAAGTGGTCGCCCAGCCCTAATCAAGCCAAACTGCGAAGAACTAGCATCGGCTGTTGGCCGCACCCTGCGCACCATCGGCGACGTTATTGATGCGGCCACCGAACTTTGCGAACACGGCATTCAGGTCGTACTCGCATCGATGGGTCCAGACGGCATCCTGGCAGTAACCAAAGACGGCGTTGTTGGTGCACGCACCAACCCAGTGAAGGTAATCAACACCGTTGGCGCTGGCGACGCAACCCTTGCAGGCTTCTTGAGCAAGGTTGCCACCAACCCGCTACCTGAGGGTGAGACCGTTCTTGGGGTTGGCTTTGATGTTCTATTGGGAGCCAAGACAGGCGTACAGTGGGGCGCAGTAGCTGTTACTCAGCCAAGTTCCGGCCTTGAGAACATCGATCACCTGCCAGAAAGTTTCATCAACCACGAGCCAGACCGAGAAAAGCTCCTGGACGAGCCTGCCGAGGCCTAGACCAAAACTTAGAAACCCGCCATCCCGACGAAAGTCAGGTGGCGGGTTTTGCTTTGCCCAGGAGCCCAGTTTTTACTTAGGAAGCTTTACCTGAAGCAACCGCGGCTCAGGAAAGTTGCTGTCCAAAACAAAGCTCTGCAGGTGCAACTCTTCTTCTACCTCTCGGATTCCGGCAGCTAGCAATCCATCGGTGATTCCTGTGAGAACAAAGATGTACCTCTCACCATTTGCAAGCTCGTGAAGGTCGTACTTACGCTCCACGTCATATCCTGCGTCAAGCGCCCGAGTCATTTCGTCTGGGGTTAGCGGCATCAGGCGACCCTGCATAAAGCCACCGATCGCCTGCACGGCACAAGCTGTAACCACTCCCTCGGGGTTCCCGCCAATTCCCAACAGCAGGTCAACGCCCACGTCACCAACCGCGGCGGCCACCGCCATGGCAACGTCGCCCTCGGCGAAACGAACCCAGTTGGCACCTTTGGCCTGCACGCGTTGAATCAGATCGCGGTTTCGACCCTTGTCAATCACGGCAACGTTCAACTCGGCAATCGGCTTACCTAGCTCGGCAGCCAGCAGGGCAATGTTCTGCTCGGGCGAGTAATCCAGGTCAAGCACTCCCCTTCCCGCTGGTCCAGACACAATCTTCTGCATGTAATAGACCTCTGGCGCGGCCATCATTCCACCACGGGTGCAAGCCGCCATAACGCTCACTGCTCCGGGAACGCCCTCCGCGGCCAAGGCGGTGCCATCGATGGGATCAACGGCAATGTCCCACTCAAGCGGTTGACCCCCGCCGATGATTTCACCGTTGAAAAGCATTGGGGCTTCGTCTTTCTCACCCTCGCCAATGACCACGATTCCGCCGAAGTTGGCGGCCCTGAGCGAAGCCCGCATTGCGTCTACCGCAGCTCCGTCCACCTTGTTTTTGTCACCGGCCCCAACCAGGTGCCAGGAACCAACCGCTGCTGCAATAGTTGCCGCAAAGATGTCTATGGTTGGCTGCCCCAGATGGGTTTCAGGCATTTTCGCCTCCTAGTTCAACGAACAAATCGCATGGTTTCAACGCCGCCGTAGCGGGCTTTCTAGCCACCTTGAGGCAACTCTATTGGTAACATCGATGTAAAGCCCAACGATGCGCTGATTAGGCAAACCCCACTTTGAAATAAGGAGCACAGCGTGCCTGTAGCAACCCCAGATCAGTACCTAGAAATGCTTGACCGCGCCAAGAAGGGTGGCTTTGCCTACCCAGCCATCAACGTGAGCAGCTCGCAGACCCTGAACGCCGCTCTGGCCGGTCTGGTGGAGGCTGGCTCGGATGGCATCATCCAGGTAACCACCGGTGGTGGCGACTACTGGAGCGGTCCAACCATCAAGAACATGGCATCGGGTGCCGCAGCTATGGCCGCGTTTGCACGCGAGGTTGCCAAGAACTACGGCATCACCATTGCACTTCACACCGACCACTGCGCTAAGCACCAGCTAGACGCATTCGTTCGCCCGCTGATCGACATCAGCAAGGACCGCGTTCGCAACGGTCAGGACCCACTTTTCAATTCGCACATGTGGGACGGCTCGGCAGTACCAATGGCTGAGAACCTAACCATCGCCAAGGAAATGCTTGCTCTAACCAAGAGCATCGGTGCAGTTCTTGAGATCGAGGTTGGCGTTGTTGGTGGCGAGGAAGACGGCGTTGAGGGTGGTCACGGCGAGCACCTTTACACCACTCCTGAAGACGGCCTAGCAACCGCTGAGGCTCTAGGACTGGGCGAGAACGGTCGCTACATGGTTGCGCTTACCTTCGGTAACGTGCACGGTGTTTACAAGCCAGGCAACGTTGTTTTGAAGCCTGAACTTCTTGGCGAAATCCAGGCAGCTGTTGGCGCAAAGTACGGCGTTGACAAGCCTTTCGACCTAGTGTTCCACGGTGGCTCGGGTTCGACCCCAGAGGAAATCGCTCTGGCAGTTAGCCACGGTGTTATCAAGATGAACATCGACACCGACCTTCAGTACGCATTCACCCGCCCAATCGCTGGACACATGATGGCTAACTACGACGGCGTTCTAAAGATCGACGGCGAAGTTGGCAACAAGAAGCACTACGACCCACGCGCTTGGGGCAAGATCGGCGAGGCTGGCATGGCCGCTCGCGTGGTTGAGGCTGCCAAGGAGCTTGGTTCGGCCGGCAAGAGCATGAGCCTCTAAGTTTCAAAGATGTCTGCAGGAAGCCCGTTCTACTCGAATGGGCTTCCTCGCTTTAAGGGGTCAAACGACTCAAATGGCGAGATGCACGGCTTCTGGGAATTTTTCCGCACCGATGGAAGCCTCATGCGTTCCGGAAGTTTTGATCATGGCAAGCAGATTGGCGAATGGAAAACTTTTGCCCGCGACGGCCGCCTGGTAAAAACTACCAATTTTGGCGCAGCTAACTAAGTAGCTCCTGCTTGCGCTTTTGCTTATTACTGGTGTCTTCGCCGGCGGCTTTGAGGTCCTTGCGAAGCTCCGCGGGCAATGAGAACTGAATGTCCTCTTCCGCAGTTGTCACGTTGCGAACATCGCCAAAGCCGCGAGCCGAAAGGTAGTCCAGAACTTCGTCAACCAGCACCTCAGGAACAGAGGCGCCCGAAGAGACACCAACGGTTTCCACGCCTTCAAACCAAGACTCTTCAATCTCGCTGGCAAAGTCCACTCGGTAAGCTGCCTTAGCTCCGGCCTGAAGCGCCACTTCCACAAGTCGCACCGTATTTGACGAGTTAGCCGAACCAACCACAATAACTAGGTCGCTCTCGGCGCCAACCTTCTTGATAGCAACCTGACGGTTCTGGGTTGCGTAGCAAATGTCATCGCTCGGTGGGCTCTGCAAAGTTGGCAGGTAGGTACGAAGGTTGTTCACGGTTTCCATGGTTTCGTCCACGCTGAGTGTGGTTTGACTTAGCCAAACCACCTTCTTTGGATCGCGAATCTTGGCGTTTGCAGCGTCTTCGGGCCCATCGATGATTTGCACGTGATCCGGTGCCTCGCCGGCGGTTCCTTCAACTTCTTCGTGGCCGTTGTGCCCAACCAAAAGAATGTCGTAATCCTCGGCGGCAAAGCGCTGTACTTCACGGTGCACCTTGGTAACTAGCGGGCAAGTGGCATCGATGGTTTGTAGCCCGCGCTCGACCGCAGCGGCTACAACTGCCGGGGAAACGCCGTGGGCGCTGAACACTAGTCGAGCGCCAACCGGCACTTCATCGACTTCGTCAACGAAGATTGCTCCGCGCGTTTCCAACGATGCAACAACGTGTTTGTTGTGAACAATCTGCTTGCGCACGTAGATAGGTGCTCCGTAGTGGTCAAGTGCCTTCTCAACCGCAATCACAGCACGGTCAACGCCGGCACAGTAGCCACGCGGTGAGGCAAGCAAAACTCGCTTAGAACCCTCCCCAGCTGGGCTAGCGCCCGCGGCAGATTGGGGGTGCTGGGCGATAGGCTTGTTTGAAGTCACCCGCCAATTGTAAGCATCGAGGAGCAACATGAGCGACCTTGGCACTTGGGGAGCACAATCGGCTTTTACTGCTGGTTCAGCCTCCAGCTCGTCGGCCCCTGTTGCCGGTTCTTTGGGTGGTTCCCCAATTAGTCGGGCAAGCGCGCAAGATGCACCTTGGCCAGTATCCCGCCTTAGTCAGACGCTCAAGGACTACATCGACAAGCTTGGTTTTCTTTGGATTGAGGGCGAAATCACCAAGATGAGCAAAAAGGGAAACCTATTTGCTCAACTGCGAGATCTGCAGACCGAAAACGCGGTGGAAATCCATGCCTGGGATTTGGGCAAGATTGATCCAACCATTGTTGATGGTGACAGGGTTGTAGCACTTATCAAGCCAACCTTCTGGCCCAAAAACGGCAAGGCCACCATGCAGGTTTACGAGATGAAGAAGGTTGGACTCGGTGAACTGCTCGAGCGCATTGAACGCCTTCGCTCCCAGCTCGCAGCCGAGGGCCTCACGCAGATCAAGAAGCCTCTGCCGTTTTTGCCCAACTGCATAGGCCTCATCACGGGAAAAGACTCGGATGCTGAGAAAGACGTGCTGCAAAATGCCAAACTCCGCTGGCCGGAGGTGAACTTCAAGGTGATTAACACCCCGGTTCAGGGCGATAAGGCTGCGCCTGCAATCATCGATGCATTGAAGACCCTGGATGCAGACCCTGAGGTGGATGTGATCATCTTGGCCCGCGGCGGTGGGTCGTTCTTGGATTTGGTTGTGTTCAGCGATGAGGCTCTGGTGCGCGCCGCAGCCGCAGCAAAAACTCCGATTGTTAGCGCCATCGGCCACGAAAATGACCGCCCGGTTCTAGACGATGTAGCCGACCTGCGCGCCAGCACTCCAACCGATGCGGCCAAGCGAGTTGTGCCCGACATCGTTGAAGAACGGCACAAACTTGAGCAGCTGGTGGACCGCATCCGCATGAGGGTTGAAGGATTCGTGGCTTACGAGCAGGACCGCCTGCAACAGGTGCGCAGTCGCCCCATTTTGGCCAACCCGTACACGTTCATCACGCAGCTTGCTCAGGAATTGGAACGAACCCAGTTTGCTGCTCGCAACGCCTTTGGAAATCTGCTCAGTCACGAGTCACTGCGCTTGCAACACCTTGGTCAGCAGGTGCGCTCGCTTTCCCCGCAGAGCACGTTGGATCGAGGCTATTCCGTGGTGCGAGATGCCGCTGGCAAGGTAATCCTCGATGCGACTTCGGTGAAACCAGGCACAGACTTGAAGGTTCGAGTGGCCAAGGGCGAGATTCAGGCCACCAGCAAATAGGCCACCAGCAAATAGGCATCTGGTAATCAGTTCCCAATAAGTTAAGGTAGAAAAGATGACTTCTAAAGACACTTCCAATGCAAATGCAGACGTAGCCGCGCTCAGTTATGAGCAGGCCCGAGACGAACTCGTTGCCGTGGTTGCCAGCCTTGAACAGGGCAACGCCACACTTGAAGAATCTATGGCACTTTGGGAGCGCGGCGAAGCCTTAGCTGCTCAGTGCGAGAAGTGGCTGACCGGTGCAAAGGGTCGCCTAGACGCAGCCTTGGCAGCCAAGAAGTCTGAGCAATCGGCGTAATGGCTAAGCGCACTCCCTCTGTTGCATCAGCTTCGCCAGTCCCTGGAGGCCCGCGCGACGATGTTGAGCTTTCCAAGCTTCAAGGTGACGAGCGAGCTAAGGCCCGTCGTGCCCGCCAAACTCTATACAACCTGCTGTATTCATTAGCCGCATGCATCGGTCTGGTAATCGTGATGGTGCTTGCCGTTCCTCGCCCTAGCCAGAGCCTGATTCAGCCGGTGAAGTACCTGGAGGTTGCCGCCAGCGCCGCACAGAGCAGCCAGCAGCCTATTGTTGCGCCACAACTCATGACCAAGAATTGGTACTCAAACTCGGCGCGTTGGACCGCTCAGCCAGCCGACGGAGTTGCCAACTGGTACGTGGGCTTTGTAGGACCAAAGAACCAGTACCTAGGGCTCACTCAAGCCTTCGAAAGCAACCCAACCTGGCTCACCCTGAAACTCAAGGGCGACATGCCAACGGGTAGCAGAATCATTGATGGACGCAAATGGGTAATTTGGCAGAGCACGGTGAAGCACTCCCCCGCGGCCACCATGGATTACGCACTCGTGACCGATTTGGTGAATCCCAAGCGCAATCCTGGAATGAATGGCCCAAATACGCCAACCGATCAGGTGATTGTTTACGGCACGGCAACCAAGGCGGAGTTCAATAAGTTTGCAACGCTAGTAAACCGCGCCATTGACAAGGCCTACAACCGGAGTGCGAAGTGACCATGAGCAACCAGGACAGCAGACCAACCAATCCGCAAGAAGCTTGGGATGCGGTGAAAGATGGCAACTCCCGTTTTGTTACCGGAGCTCTAGCTCACCCGCGCCAGGACATCGACCGTCGCACCAGTCTTGCGGCCGCTCAGAAGCCATTTGCGGCACTGTTCGGTTGTGCAGACAGCCGCCTCTCGGCTGAAATTATCTTCGATGTAGGCCTAGGCGACCTATTTGTGGTTCGCAACGCTGGCCAGGTTATCGCGGAGACCATTCTGGGCTCGCTCGAGTACTCGGTAGAGGTTCTCGGAGTATCGCTGATTCTGGTTCTGGGACACGACGAGTGCGGTGCCATCCGCGCCACCATCGATGCCACCGAGGGCAAGGTTGCCGCCAAGGGTGAGTTCATCGCAGACCTAGTTAGCCGCATTCAACCCACAGTTGAAGAAGCCAACCGTCAAGGCAAGTTCTCCATCGATGAGGTAACCGAACTTCACGTTCAAGACACCATCAACGAAATGTTGACGCGCTCAACCGTGATTGCCGATGCCGTGAAGACGGGTAAATTGGCTGTTGTAGGAGCGAACTACAAGCTAGTTGAGGGCGACATTCATCCCCTCCTTATGGTTGGAAACATCAAATAACGCCACTGAAAGGCACACCCGTGGAATACCGCATTGAACACGACACTATGGGCGAGGTACGAGTACCAGTAAACGCCCTTTACCGCGCACAGACTCAGCGCGCAGTTGAGAACTTCCCTATCAGCGGAACCACTCTGGAGCGCGCCCACATCGCTGCTCTGGCGCAGATCAAGAAGGCGGCAGCTCAGGCCAATGCCGCACTTGGAGTTTTGAAGCCAGAAATGGCCGCAGCCATCAGCGGTGCCGCAGACCTAGTGATCAGCGGCAAGCACGACGGCGAGTTTCCAGTTGACATTTTCCAGACCGGGTCAGGCACCAGTAGCAACATGAACATGAACGAGGTGCTGGCAACCCTAGCCACCGATATCCTCGGTTCAGCAGTGCACCCAAACGACCACGTGAACGCCAGCCAGAGCTCAAACGATGTGTTCCCAACCTCTGTTCACGTTGCTGTGACCTCGGCGCTCATCAATGACCTACTGCCTGCTCTCGACTACCTTGCGCTAGCGCTTGAGGAGAAGGCTGTGCTTTGGAAGTCGGTTGTAAAGGCAGGCCGCACTCACCTGATGGACGCCACTCCGGTTACCCTAGGCCAGGAGTTCGGCGGTTACGCCGCTCAGATTCGATACGCCATCGAGCGCGTTCAGACCACCATCGTGCGCGTTGCAGAGGTTCCACTCGGAGGCACAGCGGTTGGTACCGGCATCAACACACCTAAGGGCTTCCCTCAAGCCGTTATCAAGCTTCTAGCTGAAGAGACCCAACTTCCAATCACCGAGGCACGCGACCACTTTGAGGCTCAGGGAGCCCGCGACGGCTTGGTTGAGGCTTCGGGTGCACTTCGCGTGCTTGCTGTTTCCCTCACCAAGATCAACAACGATCTACGTTGGATGGGATCTGGTCCAAACGCCGGACTTGCGGAACTCCACATTCCGGACCTGCAGCCAGGCTCCAGCATCATGCCAGGCAAGGTAAACCCGGTTATCCCAGAAGCAGTGATGATGGTTTGCGCCCGAGTAATCGGCAACGATGCCACCACGGCGTGGGCGGGCGCCACCGGAAACTTTGAGTTGAACGTGGCTATCCCGGTAATGGGTAACGCACTACTTGAGAGCATTCGCTTGCTCAGCAACAGCCTGCGTCTACTCGCAGACAAGACCATCAAAGGTCTCGAGGCAAATGAAACTCGAGCTCGTGCGCTTGCCGAAAGCAGCCCGTCAATCGTTACTCCGCTCAACAAGTACATCGGTTACGAGGCTGCTGCAAAGATTGCCAAGCACGCCGTGCACGAAGGACTTACCGTTCGTCAGGCAACCATCGACCTTGGTTACGTAGACGGCGAAAAGCTCACCATGGAGCAGCTGGACAAGGCCCTGGATGTGCTCTCGATGACCACACCTGGTTTGTAGACAAGTCACTACCGCCAAACGCTAAAGCAAAACCGGCCACCTCAATCGAGGTGGCCGGTTTCGTTTTAGGAGGGTGGAGAGAAGGCTAAACAACAACGAGAGCCAGCACGAACCCAATCAATAGGTAAGGCCCGAGCGGGATGCTGGACTTGAGGCCGAGGGGCAAACCGGTGGCAACACCCAAAACCATTGCTGAGTTTGAGGTGCCCCGCACCTTGCCCAACAAGAACATGATTCCAACCGCGGCGCCTGCGAAGAAGAACGCGAGCACGAGTGCAAAAATCACTCCGAACACACCCCACCAACCAAGTGCCAGAGACAGAGCCGCGATTAGCTTGACGTCTCCCATTCCCAAACCAGTCCACCGGTTGAGACAGAGCCCAACACCGAAGGCAGCTAGGCCAAGGACAAAAGCCTGAAGAAGTTGTCCCCAGTCGGCACCGAGCGCCACGGAAGCCAGTTGGCCGATGACGGTGATTGGGATTGCCGGCAGAACCAATTTGTTTGGCAGACGGCGTTCGCGCCAGTCGGTTTTGGCTAATGGCCAAGCAACCACGGCGAGATAGACCACTCCAAGGAGTGCGGGGGCATCAGAAAATATTAGGTTCCATAACATGCTCAAAAACTAAAGGCAGCCACGCAGTGACCGCCCAAAGTTTTCAACAGGTGATTCGTTACTGAACCGCGTCTCCAACGCGTTCGTACATCTTGGCCACAATCCACCATTGGCCATCGATGAAGCAAAGATTTAGGTAGTCCTGCATCAGGCCACCAAACATTTGGAGTTGAACCCGCACCCACGCCAAGGTTGGCGAAATCTGGTCGAAGTCAAGAACCGAGTCTGCCCGCACGTTTCCCTCGGTGTCAGCCGGAGCAACTCGGCCAGCAACCTGATCGCGGTAAACCTGATAGGGGCGAACGGTCAACTCGCCAGTCTGCGAAGAATAAAGGCAGGAGTCTTTGTGAAACACCTTGTCGAAGAGTTCCAGGTCTTGTGCCCAGATCACATCAAAGTAGTCGTTTAGCAGTTTGGCGATTCCAGCGTCTGGAACAGCAACTAGGTCAGATCGTGTCATGAAGTTAGCCTAGACCCCATCGATGGAAACCGGGAAAGCTAAACGTCTAGCAGCGTGGTGACCAAGTCTGCAATAGCAGAACGCTCCGAACGGGTTAGAGTTACGTGCCCAAAGAGTGACTGGCCCTTGAGCGCCTCAATCACTGCGGCGATTCCATCGTGGCGGCCAACTCGAAGGTTGTCACGCTGAGCAACGTCGTGAGTGAGAATTACGCGACTGTTCTGACCAATGCGGCTAAGCATGGAAAGCAGCACGTTGCGCTCTAGGCTTTGGGCCTCATCCACGATCACGAAGGCGTCGTGGAGCGAACGGCCACGGATGTGAGTGAGCGGCAGAATCTCTAGGATTCCGCGGTCCTGAATGTGCTCGATAACCTCTTTGGAGCAGATGGCGCTCAGTGTGTCGAACACAGCCTGACCCCAAGGGTTCATCTTCTCGTTCTCGCTGCCAGGCAGGTAACCGAGTTCCTGACCACCAACGGCGTAAAGCGGGCGGAACACCAGAATCTTCTTTTGCTGACGACGCTCCAATACAGACTCGAGTGCGGCTGCCAGTGCGAGCGCACTCTTTCCGGTTCCTGCGCGACCGCCAAGGCTAACGATTCCCACTTCAGGGTCCAGCAGTAGGTCAATGGCAAGGCGCTGTTCTGCCGAACGGCCGTGAACACCGAATAGTTCGCTGTATCCCTTTACAAGCCGAATCTGCTTGTCAGCGGTGATTCTGCCGAGTGCTCCCCCACGAGCCGAACTAAGAATGAGTCCGGTATTCACCGGGTGCATCGATGCCTCCGGGTGGTCTAAGAATTCAGAGTCGTACAGGTCGCTCATTTGCTCAGCGCTCAAACCCACCTCAACCACACCGGTGTAGCCGGCGTCGCGGGCAAGTTCGTGACGGTACTCCTCTGCACCCATACCCAGGGCGCTGGCCTTCACTCGCATGGGAAGGTCTTTGCTCACCACGGTTACGTCTAGACCCTCGTTGCGCAGGTTGAATGCGCAGGCCAAGATTCGGCTGTCGTTATCACCCAGTTGGAAACCGCTAGGCAGGGTGTCCTGGTTGATGTGATTCAGTTCAACCCGCAGGGTGCCACCTTCTTCACCAACCGAAATCGGAAAGTCCAGGCGCAGGTGCTGCTCGCGCATCTTGTCTAGGTGACGCAGTGCCTGACGAGCAAAGTACCCAATCTCGGGGTCATGACGCTTCTTCTCAAGTTCGTTGATCACGATGATTGGAATGACAACCTCGTGTTCGGCAAACCTGAACATGGCTCTTGGGTCGCTCAGCAAAACGGAAGTGTCAAGCACGAACGTGCGCACCTTTTGGGCTGCACCCGTTCCAGAGGAACCGGCAGGTGCCTTCGCCTTTGCGCTCGAGGTTTTAGGGGTGGTGTTTCCTGAGTTAGCGCTGGCCTGTGGCATCCAAATCTCCCTTAATCTGCATCCTTGACTTGAGAGTATCCACGCGGATTTGGAATTTGAGAAACAACACGCCCGACTCAGGGAACGTTAATCTGTTTGTTGCTTATGCGCCGAATCTACGATGCCGACTCTCAAAAGCACGCAGCGCACGCAAGAAGTCAACCTTGCGGAAATCAGGCCACAGCGCCTCTTCAAAGTACAACTCGCTGCTGGCGCTTTGCCAAAGCAGGAAGCCACTAAGCCGCTGCTCTCCACTTGTTCGGATGATCAAATCCGGGTCGGGCTGTCCACCCGTGTAGAGGTGCTTGCTGATTAGCTCTGGGTCTAGCAGGTTGGCCAACTCATCGATGGTGGTTCCCTGGGTGGCGTGCTCTTTCAGAATGGAGCGCATGGCGTCTGCAATCTCTTTGCGGCCACCGTATCCCACCGCCAGGTTCACGTGAGTGCCGGTGTTGTTCGCGGTGGCGGCCTCGGCGGCTTCCAAAAGCTGCAGCAGGTCTGCGGGCAGGTGCTCGCGGTCGCCCATTAGCTGCAGCTTCCACTTTCCCGTGGCCGCCAGGTCGGTGGCCAACGAACCGATGATGCCTAGCAGGTCGGCCAGTTCATCGGTGTTGCGGTTCTTGAGGTTGTCGATGCTCAGCAGGTATAGCGTGACCACTTTGATTTCGAGGTCGTCGCACCAGCCGAGGAATTCAAAGATCTTTTGTGCACCGGCGGCGTGACCCGAGGCGGCTTTGGAAAACGCGCGGCTCTTGGCCCAGCGGCGGTTTCCGTCGAGCATAACGGCGATGTGCTGCGGCAGATCCGCCTTGGCATTAGGGCGCAAAACGCTGGCCGAGAGGCGATTCTCGTAAAGCCAGTAAATAAGGTTGCGCACAAGGAAAATGCTACCGTCAAGCCACAGCGATAGGCTGAATCCATGGCCAATAATGAGCGCAAAGACACCGCACTGCCGCATCTGCCAATCTCAGACTTCAGCACCAGACCCATCGATGTGGTTGAAGCCAAACCAACCTGGCGCGGCTGGATTCATACCGGAGCAATGCCGATTGTGATTGCCGCGGGAATCGTTCTGATTGTGCTCGCCCACGGTGTTCCCGCCAAGGTAGTGTCGGCTATCTTCTTTGCCAGCTCCATTTTGCTGTTCGGCAATTCGGCCATTTATCACCGCTTCAACTGGAAACCGCGAGTGAAGGTAGTTCTCAAGCGGATCGACCACGCCAATATCTTTTTACTAATCGCAGGCTCTTACACACCTATCACCTGGCTGGCGTTGCCCAAAGACAAGGCTCTCACGCTCATGATCATCATCTGGGCAACCGCACTTCTAGGCATCGGATTCCGAGTGTTCTGGATTGGCGCACCGCGTTGGCTTTACGTGCCCATCTATTTGGGCATGGGTTGGGTGGCAATGGCATTCATCGTTGATTTCTTCAATGCCAACGCACCAATGATGATTCTCATACTCGCCGGCGGTCTTTGCTACACGCTAGGCGCGATTTGCTACGGCTTCAAGTGGCCAAACCCGAGCAAGCGCCACTTTGGTTTTCACGAGATTTTTCACGCTTTCACCGTTGCGGCGTTCCTTTGCCACTGGACCGGGATCCTGCTGATTGCCTTGCACCCCGCGGCTGGCAGCTTCGGGGTCTAAGCAAAAGGGCTAGCCCTAAAACTAAGGTTTAGAAGGCCGCTGCGGCTTTGCCGGAGGCGCTGGACGCTTGCGCTCGGCCTTAGGCGCTGCCTCTGCGGCCACCTGTTCTGCCGCCAATCGCTCCTGAATGTCGGCGCGGTAACGCACGCGACGAATGCGGCGCACCATGTCAAACAACAATGCAATGGCGCCTACCGCCACAAAAAAAGTTCCGAAGAAACCAATCAAACCCGGGCTGTAAAAGGTGTTCGCAGGGTCTGCGCTCACGGTTGGGTCTGGGTTCAGCGGGTCGCCCGCAAGCAACATCAGCAACAAAGCAGTCTTCATGCTTTAAGTATGGCAACCTAAACTTGAATCGTGAGCCAAAACCAACCCACAAAAGACTCCTTAATGGATGGGCGCTACGGCCGTTCCAAGCGAGCCAAGCGCGACCGCAGCCTGGTGATTTGGTTGGGTGGCGGAATGGCTGCCGCCCTGGTGGTCTGGATATTTGTGACCGCATTTTCATCGCTGTTTCAAACCAGTGGCGAAGTGAAGGTTTTCAACGCCAATTCAGCGGCAAGTGCAACTGTGATCATCGATGTGAAAAAACCGATGGAAAGCAGGGCCGTTTGCAGCGTGAGTGTGATGAACGGTGCGGGCGGCGCGGTTGGCAGCAAACAGGTTGTGGTTGACCCCTACGAGAGCACAGTGCAGCTGACTATAACCACCACTGAGCCTGGCGCCGACGCGCAGGTGGATTTTTGCCACAAGGTTGATTAGGCGCGTGGCTTGTGGCGAGCCGTTGCCGCACTAACTAAACTTTTATTAGAACGTTTGCCCAGCCGGAGTGCTGGGCGCTTAACTTTTTTGGAGCATGTTGTGTCTACCCAAGATCAGTCTGTCTGGCTAACTCAGGAAGCCTACGACCGCCTAGCTAGCGAGTTGGAGTACCTGGTTACCGTTGCGCGTCACGAGATTTCAAAGAAGATCCAGGATGCACGCGAGGAAGGCGACCTCAAGGAAAACGGCGGATACCACGCAGCCAAAGAAGAGCAGGGCAAGATCGAGTCGCGCATTGACCGAATCGAGAACATTTTGGCGTTCGCCACCGTTGGCGATGCACCGGCTTCGCACGGCGTGGTTGAGCAGGGTGTTGTTGTGAAGGTTTTACTTCGCGGAGACGAGACCGAGTTCCTGCTTGGTTCGGCCGAGATCGCCGAGGGCACCGACCTCACCGTGTACTCCCCTAGCAGCCCGATTGGCGCGGCCATCATGGGTAAGAGCGTTGGCGAGACCGTGAACTACTTTGCTCCGAATGGCAAGGCCATCGAAGTGAAGATTCTAGAAGTCAAGAACTTTACCCTCTAGATTTCTCACAACTTTAGCCCAGGCGCGGCTCGTTTAGGTGCGGCTTTAGGCCGGCATCCTTGAGGGCCTTGAGCACCTGCAGACGGTGTTCGTGACCGCCGGTCTCAACACTCACGTTTAGTTCAACAGCACTTATCTGAAGCGCGTTTCCGTGACGAGTGTGCAAAACCTCTATAACGTTTCCACCCACCGATGCGATGGCCTCCGCGGTGCGAACCAACTGCCCCGGACGGTCTGGCAACATCACACTGATGTTGGTGTAACGCTCTGAAGCCGCAAGCCCGTGCTGAATCACCTTTTGCATTAGCAACGGGTCGATGTTTCCACCGCTTAGCACCGCCACGGTGGTTCCCTTAGGCTTCACGGCCCCGCTAAGCAGAGCGGCAACCGGTACGGCGCCAGCAGGCTCAACAACCTGCTTGGCGCGCTCCAGGAGGAACAGGATGGCCTTAGCAATCTCGTTCTCGCTTACGGTCACAACTTTGTCGATGTGCTTGTGGATTAACTCAAAAGGAATGCGCCCCGGCTTGGAAACGGCAATGCCGTCTGCAATGGTGGCGTGAGTCTGGATCTCAACCGGCTTACCCTCTTTTAGGCTTGGCGGATAGGCGGCCGCGTGCTCGCTTTGTACTCCAATGACGCGGATCTTGCGACCCTGACGAGCAGCCTCCAACTTGGCGGCAACGGCCACACCTGCGGCCAAACCTCCGCCACCAATTGCAACGATGATGGTCTCTACTTCTGGAACCTGCTCCATGATCTCGAGCGCAACAGTTCCCTGCCCGGTGATCACATCGATGTTGTCGAATGGCGGAATGAACACGCCACCACTCTGTTTTGCAAATTCCTGGCTAGCCTTGAGGGCTTCGGCAAAGGTGGCGCCGGTGAGAACCACCTGGGCACCGTAGCCACGGGTTGCCTGAACCTTTGGCAGGCTGGCACCTACGGGCATGAAGATTGTGGCGGTGATGCCCAGCTTGCTTGCGGCGAGCGCCACGCCCTGGGCATGGTTACCCGCGCTGGCAGCCACCACTCCACAGGCTCGTTCCGCTGCGCTCAACTTGCTCAAACGATTGAATGCGCCACGCAACTTGTAGGCGCCGGTGCGCTGAAGGTTCTCCGCCTTCAAGAAAACAGGCACACCAAACTCTTCGGTCAGGTAGTGACTAGCAAGAGTTGGCGTCTCAATGGCAATCTGCGCCACAATTTCGCGTGCTGCCTGAAAGTCTTCAAGCGTTGGCGCAACCACTGGGGCGTGGGTTGTCATGATGAGCCTCGTTTCGTTACTTATGCTGGTAAAAGTCTAGTTTGCCGCGGCCATTGCCGCCTGAACCCAGAGGACCGTACCCATGATTGAGCTAAGTGGCGACACCGCGCGAATGCTGGCGCTCTCGGGTCTGGGGTTGCGCGGCATCCCACTGGACAGCGCCGTGGTTTCCAAACTCGCAAAGGGCACTGGCGGCATCGATGCGGCTATCGCCCGCCTTGGCCTGCTCCAAATAGATTCCGTGAACGTGTTTGAGCGCGCCCACTACATGCCGCTGTTTAGCCGTCTGGGTAACTACGACCGCGAAGCTCTGCATTCCCGCATGGACGCCTCGGCACATGCCGCCCACGGCAATGGCGGGCTGATTGAGTACTGGGCTCACGAGGCCAGCCTGATTCCGGTTGAGAATTTGCCTCTATACGGCTGGCGTATGCACGCGGTGCGCAACGCAGATGATCCAAAGCCCAACTCCTGGACCGCTTTCGCGCGCGAGAACCAACCTCTACTCGATTGGATTCTGGACGAAATCCGCACCCGCGGCCCACTCACCGTGAGCCAGATTGACCACGACCGCAACAAACGCAAGGGTACCTGGTGGGGTTGGAGCGATGTAAAGACTGGTTTGGAGTGGCTGTTCATGGCTGGACACCTCACCAGCGCGGGTAGGCAGGGCTTCAGCCGCCGCTACGCCCTACCGGAGCAGGTGCTGCCCCAAAGCGTTGTGACTGCTCTGCAAGGCATCGATGACATGGCTGCGGCTGACTTTGATCCACACCGGAAACAACTTCTGCTTCAGGCTGCGGATACCCTCGCTGTAGCCAGCGCTAAGGAACTCGTGGACTACCACAGGCAGAGTCGCGGCGGCTCCAAGGCTGTAAACGGATTGATTGAGCAGCTGGTGGAATCTGGCGAGCTGCACCGCGCAAACGTGGCGGGCTGGAAGGAACCGGCGTTTATAAGTGCTCGCGGATTGCGTGAACTTGAGTCGGCACCTGCCGGCACCAACCCAACCACCATTTTGAGCCCGTTTGACCCCACGGTTTGGTATCGAGACCGCGCGGTTAATCTGTTCAACTTTGATTACCGCATTGAGATTTACACGCCAAAGGAAAAGCGCATCTACGGGTACTACACCCTGCCCATTTTGCACAATCGCAAAATCGTGGGCCGCATCGACCTCAAGAGTGAGCGCAAAGAGAAAACGCTCATGGTGCAGTCGGTTTGGGCTGAGACATCGATGGATTCCAAGCAGGTGGCGGCCGCGGCCGCGGCTGTGGCAAAGCACCTGGTTGAGGTTGCCAAATGGCAAGGGCTCCAACGCATAACGCTGGAGCCCGTTGGCACTATGGCTGCAGACCTGGCTAAGAATCTGATTCAGCCTTAGCCGGCTTGCCTAGCTGCTAGAAGCTACTGCCGATCTTCTTCAGTCGAGCAATGCGGTCTCCCAGCGGTGGGTGGGTGCTGAATGCGCGCTCCACAAGACCTGGCTTGATTGGGTCTGCAATGTACATGTGAGCCATGCTCTTGCTCTGCTTGCGCATAGGTCGACCGTACTGACCCAACTTGCCTAGTGCGCTGGCAAGACCTTCTGGGTAACGCGTGATCTCGGCACCAGAGGCATCTGCCAGGTATTCACGCTGGCGTGAAACCGCAGCAGAAACCAGTGGGCCAATCAGGAACGCGATAATGCTGGCAACAATTCCAACCACAATCAACACGATGGTAAAAGCGTTGCTCTCGCCGCGGTCACGGTCTCGGTCGCCGCCGCCAAACATTCCACTCCACATTGCCATGCGAAGCGCCATGTCGGCCAGGATTCCAATTGCGCTAACCAGACCAAACACAATGGTGCTCACCAAGATGTCGTAGTTCTTCACGTGGCTCATCTCGTGGGCCATTACGCCCTCAAGTTCGCTGTCGTCCATTAGGTCAAGCAACCCGGTAGTGGCAGCCACTACCGCGTGCTTTGGGTTACGGCCGGTGGCAAACGCGTTTGGCGCTGGGTCATTGATGATGTAGACCTTAGGCATTGGCATACCCTGACTAATGGCCAAGTTCTCCACAGTGTTCCAAAGGCGCGGGTGGTCCTTCTTCTCAATTTGGATTGCACCGCTCATGGCAACGGCCAACGAGCCAGCCACAAAGTACTGAAGCACCGTGTAGCCGAGCACGAAGAGCACGATCATGATTGCGCTTGAACCGTTGCCGGAAACGTTGCCCCACCAAACCGCAATAGCGGTTAGCAGACCAACAAACAGACCAATGATGATGACGGTATTGCGCTTATTAGCTGCAATAGCTTTGTACATCGATGATTCTTTCTGGTTCTAAGAGTTTGACTAGAACTTAACCTGAGGCGCGTTCTGAATGGCCGCAGAGTCTGCAACCTCAAAGAACTCGCGAACAGCAAAGCCCAGATTCTTGGCAAACACGTTGTTTGGGAACACCTTGATCTTGGTGTTGAACTCGCGTACGCCACCGTTGTAGAAACGGCGTGCTGCCATGATCTTGTCTTCGGTGTCCGAAAGCTCAGACTGAAGAGCTAGGAAGTTCTGGTTTGCCTGCAGCTGAGGGTAAGCCTCTGCAACTGCAAACAGGCTCTTCATTGCGCCGGCAAACTCGCCTTCGGCCTTGGCTGCGGCGCCCGGGTGAGCAAGCACCTCAGGAGAAACGGTTGCGGCACGAGCCTTGGTCACGTTTTCAAAGACGGACTTCTCGTGAGTGGCGTAGCCCTTCACGGTCTCAATGAGGTTTGGGATCAGGTCGGCGCGGCGCTTGAGCTGAACGGTGATGTCGCTCCATGCTTCGTCAACGCGCACGTTCAAGGTAACCAACCCGTTGTAGGTGGACCAAACGTAAATACCTACTAGTACAACCAGGCCAAGAATTACCCAGATTGCGATGTCCATTTTGTTCTCCTCTGACGGTTACGGGCACCAATTTGGTGCGGGATTCCATCGATGTGTTAATGCTACGGGCACCTGCCGACAGTTCAGCGATGACTCAGCGAACTCTCAGTTAGCCGTAGGCGAAACATCAACCAGTTGATGTTCTCAATCGGACGCTACTGAATTGCCACCGTGCTGGCACTAGTTTTGGTCACCGTGGTGTAGCCAGCCTTAGTTGCAGTGACCTTTACGGCGATTAACCTGGTTCTATCGGCGGTAACTAGTTTGTAAGTGGCGGCGGTTGCTCCAACAATGTTTACGCCGGCTCGGGTCCACTGGTAGGTGAGCACAACCCCGGCATCCCAGATGCCCGGAACCGCAGTTAGTGTTTGCCCCACTGTGGTTGTTCCCGAAATTGTTGGAGTGGGCTGCAGCACAATGGTTCCTGCGCTTATTTGGTAACCCAAGGACGTCTTGGTAACAGATGTGTAACCCAACTTTGCTGCCACCACTCTAACCGCAACGCTTTTGTTGAGGTCTGTTGCTGTTGTTGTGTAGGTATTTGTGGTTGCACCAGCAATGGCAACACCCGCTCGTAGCCACTGGTAGCTGAGCGACACTCCGGCATCCCAGGTGCCCGGCAAAGCCCACAACATGTTGCCAACGAGCATGGTTCCAGTAGTTGTTGGAGTTGGCTGCAGAATCAGTGTTCCAGCAGTTGGGGTGCTGGCCAGCGATGTCTTTGACACCGAAACAAAACCAACTTTTGATCCGGTCACCGTAACGGTTATTCCCTTACCCAGGTCGGTTCCCTGAAGAACATATGTAGCCGAGTTTGCGCCCGGGATTGGTACACCAGCGTTGTTCCACTGGTAGCCAAAGGTCACTCCCGTGTCCCAGGTTCCAGGGACTGCGGTGAGGGTTGAGCCAACGGTTTTGGTTCCAGAAATTGTTGGAACGGGAGTGCGAGTGAGTACCCCAGTTGCAGCAGGTGCAGTTATGGCATTACTGGTCTTGGTAACCGTTGCTAGACCGGGTGCGGTGGCCGTAACCCTAAAAGTGACGGGCAAACCCTGGTCTGCCGCAGTAAGCGTGTAACTGCTGAGACCGTTTGATCCAGCGATGGCAGTTCCGTTTCTCAGCCAACTAAAAGTCAACGTTGCATTTGAGTCCCAGATGCCCACGTTTTGAGTTAGCACCGAACCTAAAGTGTTCGCGCCTGTCAAAACCGGCGTTGGAGCAAAAAACAACCCCGGGGCGGCAGCTGTTACAGGAAGACTGGTGCGCACTTGAGTTGCACTGCCAACTTTAGTTGCGGTGATACGCACCGAAATTGCGTGTCCCAAATCTGCTGCCACCGGTGAATAACTTGTGGCGGTTGCGGTGGCACCCGTAAGTGCGTCGCCATCACGCAACCACTGATAAGCCAGCGAATAGCCTGTGGCCCAGTTACCAACATCGATGGAAATAGGCGTGCCAATTGCTGGGGAACCAACTAAGGCTGGTTTACTAATGCCAGCAACGAAGTCAACTATGCCGTTTGTGTCACCCAAATTGAGAGCACTGGCGCCTCCTGCAAGGAACTTGGCGCCGTTGCGATTTGAAACCCAACCTCCCTTATTTCCATCGCCATTGGAATCGAGGAGTTTCCTGGAACCGTTTGCGTAAACCTGGATGAGTTGAACTCCGGTGCGAGCTCTTGGGGACGTGGGCGAAACCTCTTCTTCGATAACCACCCAGGAGCAGTCGCTGGCAACCGCATCTAAGTTCCAAAGTCCTTTGAGCGGCACTACGGTGCTGGTTGCCGCACCGTTCACACAAGTGACAGTACTGCCATTGAAGAACGCATAAGCGGCTCCAACACTAGAGATTGGAGAGTAAGTAGCCGACTTGGTTGTGTAGGTTGCCGTTCCAGCTACGACATTTATTGTGTATGTGCGAACGTCGTATGCCGCCGTTACCGTGTTGTAAACCGCAAGCACTGCAGAAGAAGCTGTCACATTGAGAATTTGGGGATTCGCCGCCTGCGGAAGCGTGGCAAGTGCAACTGTGGTGCCAAAGTTAGTGCCACCTTGCCAGATGAAATTCTCGTTCACAAACGCGGCATCTGCAAAGGAACCAACCACAACGGCCGTTCCGTCGCCACTGATATCGGATTGACCGTTGGCATCCCAGTCCATCAGCCCCGATCCTCGGGCAGGGCCAACCGCAACGGCAGTTGAGGTTGCGAATGTGTATACAAAGTGCTGGTAAACCATATCGGTATCGCCCGGAACGATTCCGGATGCCGCCGGGAACTCACCCAGTAGGGCTTTCGCTCCTGAGTCACTCATGCCGTAGGCGTCTATTTGGCCGCCGCTCGCACCAGGAATATTCACCTTGGTGAGAGTCGATGTGGTTCCATCGGTGTAAACCAAGCCCGCAATTGTCTGACTGCCGTTGACCATGGATGTGACCTTTGGATCCCAGCTAAGCCCCATCAAAGATCCGTTGGTGCCATAAACCATGTTGCTATCAATCGGGCGATTCACCTTGCCTGGCAAGCCACCAAAGTTCAATGGAGCGCCATCTCCGCTGAGCGATTGCGGCCAGAGCGAAGCCACCGCAAAATCGTTGCCTGCTGTGACTACCGCTTCACCAAAGGCGAATGCATTGGCTGCGGTGAGCACAAGTGTGGCAGAGGTGCCAACAGGGCCGGAAGGCACCGTGACAGTTGCAGCAGCGGCAGACCATTGACCCTTGAGCATCACTGAATAATTTGTGGAACTCGCCGAGTAGGCAGAGCGGGCCAAGGTTAGCGTGGCGTTGTTGTTTGCGTCAGCTCGGATATCATCGATGGATATTCCGGAGACTGGTAGCCCTGCAGAAGTGGTTGCAACATTTACCCACGCGTTTACAGAGCGCTGGGTCTGCACGCGAAGATACGTTCCCGCGGAATTGTCGGCAATCGCAAGCGCGAAGTTGTTGGGTGTAAAGCTCATCCAAGCGAAGCCGTAATAACACGAACCCCCGAGTGTGACGCAGGGAGCATCAAAATTCTTAACAGTTCCATCTGGCGCTATCGCTGAGATGTTCATTCCCACCGATTCCCAAATGTTTGTGGTGAGGGGGTTCTCAAGCAGCAGGTTCAACTCAACGCTGCCTGCACTCGGTGGAATGTAAATGTAGTTGTCGGATGCACTGGACAGGTTCACTGCTGTTACAGAAGCGGAAGCAACGGAAGTATTGTTCAACGTTGCAACTGGATCAACCAGACCGCTACCCGATGCCGCGTCTATTCCAGCTGCAAACCAGTCCTGAGTTTTGAAGGCCGCCTCAACCTGATTGACCATCGTTGCTGGGTCCACTCCCCAAGAAGAGCAACCAACCGCACCAACCGAGCACGCTGTGCCACCAATAACTAACCCTGGATTCTTGGCAATTACCAGCGCGGCAATCCCTGCTAGGTAGGGAGCAGCCATCGAAGTGCCAGATTCCACAACGGTAGGGCCGATGTTGAGCGCGGTTGAAGCTGCGGAGCGAATGCTCACACCTGGTGCGGTGAAGTCAACACCTGCGCGGCCGTCGCTTGTTGGACCTTGGCTACTAAACGGAGCCAGAAACCTGCCAGCTGAACCCACGCCTGCAGCTGCCACCGTTGTTGCGTAAGGGGCCGTTGAAGGTGAATACAGACTCGCTTGCAGTGTTCCATTTCCTGCAGCCACGCTCACGAAAACTCCGGCTGCAACCAATTGGTTCACTAAGACACTGGTTGAGTCCGTGCCGTCGCGGGCGCCACCGTTCATGCCAAGCGACATGTTGACTACCTTGATTCCATAGGTGACCCTGTTTGCCAAAATCCAATTCAGTTGGTCATCAACCTGGCTTGAGTCGGCTTGACCAGCACAGTTGAACACCCTTAGGTCCACAAACTTCACGCCTGGGGCCACGCCGCCTACGTCACCGGAATCGGAGGCACCTATCATCGATGCAACGTGAGTGCCGTGACCAAATGGGTCCAGGAATCCGTTGTCGAGGCAACCAGTAGTTGAAACTGGGGCAATGTCTCGCCTAAGCAGAACCTTTCCAGCCATGCCCGGCGCCAATGTGTCGATTCCTGAGTCGATCACAGCCACGGTGATTCCGTTTCCGGTCACTGCGTTAACGGTTCGCGCGGCCGCTAGCCCAGGGAAAGCGTCTCGCACATTCACTGTGTTCCAAAGTTCGTTGCCAACCGTGCTTTCATTTGGCTTGGCTGTAGTCGCGGCAGAGCTGAACTCATTTCGGGTTGGCTTTGCCTGCAGGGATGCGGTTGGAACGGCATTCGGACTGGTCCGAGAAGGTAATGCGCCTAGTGTGGTTGCCGGCTTTAAAGACATTGGTTCCAGGGCTAGTAACTGGTTCTTAGACACTCGAATGCCCTGAACAGATCGAATCTTGGCGTAGTCGCCGGGGGTAAGCTTCCCCTGCCAAAGACCACTGGCAAGTTGCTTGAGCAATCCCTTGATCTGCTGGAACTCTGGGGTTGAGGCTGCTGAACCCTGCACCAAAATGTTTACGGTCTCGGAGGCAACCTGATTGGCACCAGTTAGGTCGTTGTCGGTCTGCGAGTCACCCGCATGGTGATTGGTGGGGGCGCTCAACACTGGGTTAGCCGCCAACGTAGGTGAGGATGGTGCCGGATTTGCGGCCGCAGAGGCCATCGATGGAAAAGTAACGCCAGCGGCTAGTACGGCAGCTATTGCTGAAATGGCGAGTGAACGAAGATACCCCATTGTTTTAGGCTAGCGGTTAGGCGTGCGACTTTGCGATAACTCGGCACGCAGTCTGCTGCCACGCCAAGCTGCCAGCGGCGGGGCTGGAATATCAGCGCCAAGGCTGGGTAACCAGCACACCGAAAAGCACGGCGGCAGGAAGCAGCCACACATACCAGCGCTTAAACCACGGCTTGTCGTTTTTCTCGGGATCAACAAACCAGTTGATTCCGGGCACGCGCTCTGGGTAGCGAGGATCTGGCTCGTTGTCGCGCGGGTGCTGCCTTGGGGAATCGTTCATGGTCTGACACTACTCCCCTCCTTCGGGTTCAGGGTTTTGCGGGAATTTGCTGCGGCAAGGTTCAGGATTGCCTAGATGACTGAATGCCCGCATGCCCGCACGCCCTAATGTCTGCATAGTTGAATTACCGAATGCCCGCATGCCCGCATGCCCGCACGCCCGCACGCCCGCAAACGTAGCCGCGCACCGAGTGTATCCAAGAAAGTGACTCGCGATTATGAGCAAAAGTATGTACTTATTTCTATAGAGAATGCACTGAAATGCTCATAAACCTGAGCTAGAAAATTACTTGCAGCTCCGGTGGGCCAGCACGGCGCACTTCTCTTGGCAAGAGCTAAGTCGCTCGCGGGCAAAGAACAGAACACAAAAAACCGCCAAAAGGCTGCCAAAAAGGGGCCAAAATGGCCGCCAAAATGACGCCCATTACGTTTGGTGCCCCCAGTCGGACTCGAACCGACACTGAAACGATTTTAAGTCGTCTTCCTCTGCCATTGGGATATGGGGGCAAAGCGCAAACGCCCGAACCTCTCTCGAGACCCGGGCGTTCGCAAAAGCTGTTAGGCCTTTGGACGAGACGCGAAGGTCTCGAACTGTAAGCGAGGTTCCTTTACAGCCGAAGAACCAACAATGTCGCGGCCTAGGAAGAACTGGCTCACCCAGCCGCCAAATACGCGGAACTTACGCTCCCACATTGGCATTGCAAGACCGTGGTAGCCGCGGTGCATGAACCAAGCGATGAATCCCTTGATTGCAAGCTTGCGCCACTGGTAAACACCAACGCCAAGACCAAGACCAGCAACTGCACCTAGGTTCTCGTGGTAGTACTCGGCAATACCTTCGCCACGAAGGGTGGCAACAATGTTCTTGGCAAGTAGCTTGGCCTGACGAACCGCGTGCTGAGCGTTTGGTACGCAGAAGCCACCAACGCCCTTACCGGTTAGGTCAGGAACTGCTGAAACGTCGCCGGCGGTCCAGGCGTCTGCAACAACGTCTTCGCCGTTAACAATCTGCAAGGTCGCCTTGGCGGTAACGCGACCGCGCTCGTCTAGCGGGAAGTCCATGTTGCGAACAACAGGGTTGGCCATAACACCAGCGGTCCAAACAATCAGATCGCTCGAGAACTTCTCACCGGTGCTCAACTCGATGTTGCCACCAACAGCGCTCTGCAGCTGAGTGTTCAGGTGCACCTTGGCGCCACGTGCGTCGAGGTTGGCAAGCACCCACTCGCTGGTAGGTAGCGAAACCTCAGGCATGATTCGTCCCATGGCCTCGATGAGGTGGAACTTCACGTCATCGAAGCTGATGCTTGGGTAGAACTTGATTAGCGAGCTGGCAAGTGAGCGAAGCTCAGCAAAGGTCTCGATACCTGCGAAACCGCCACCAACAACAACAAAGGTGAGCAGGCGGTCGCGGTCTGCGCCGGCTGGAAGGTTTGCTGCCTTGTCAAAGTTGCTCACCAAACGGTTGCGAACTTCAACGGCTTCTTCAATGTTCTTAAGACCGATGCAAACGTCTGCAACGCCTGGGATTGGGAAGGTACGGCTTACGGCACCAGCGGTAACAACAATCTGGTCGTACGCGTACTTGTAAGGCTTTAGGCCTGGAACCTCGATGGTTGCAACCTTGTTGGCGTGGTCAACATTGGTAACCTTGCCGGTCACAACGTTGGTCTTGCGCAGGTGCTGACGGTGCGAAACAATCGCGTGGTTTGCCTCGATGGAACCCGCAGCAACCTCTGGAAGGAAAGGCTGGTAAGTCATGTAAGGAAGCGGGTCAACCATGGTGACCTCGGCCTCGCCCTTGGCAAGGTGCTTCTCAAGCTTCTTGGCGGTGTAGAAACCGGCGTAACCGCCACCGACGATAAGGATTTTTGGCGCAGCGGCGCCCAGGGTGTTTGCAGACATACCTCTAGTTTATTGGCTGGAGGGCACATCGATGACCGATTTGAAGCGGAAGTTGGGCCGCTAACTACTTTTGCGAGTAGTCGATGCAGGCACACCTAGTGGGCTGCCAAGAGCAAGCCGCCAACGCGAGGTCGCCAACCGGGTTCACGCCAGGACCAGCGGCCAACGAGTGACCGACCAGCGCGTGCAAACACTTCACGCGAGTGGGCATGCCGCCGGCGCTGATGCCCGAGATTTCGGTAACGGCAGGCAGATTTTCGGCGGCGGCAACGGCGTCGCGATCGGCCACGTAACTCTTGTGCGCGCGCTGGTACGCGGCCTCAAACTCCGAGTCACTGGCCAATCGGGCCTGGTATTCAACCATCAGGCCGTTGGCCTCCAGCGTAGAGACCGCCGCGGTTGCGGCTGGGTGAGTGAGGTAGTAAACCGTTGGAAACGGGGTGCCGTCTGCCAAGCGAGGCTTGGTTTGCACCACGGTTGGCTTGCCACACACGCAGCGTGCGGCAATGGCAACAATGTCTCTTGCGGGACGCCCAAGCTGGCGAGAAACCTCATCGATGTCTTCTTGGGTGGCAACGGCCTGAGCCGCAGAAAGTGCGATTGGCAAGACTACTTACTTCCTACTTTGTCTGTGGCGGAGGGAACAACCGGTTCCTCAAGTCCCGCTCGGATTACGCTCTGCATCACGGAGTTCACCCAGTTCTTTTTGGTGCGCATGATACTGGTGGAAATCTCGTTGGAGTTTCGCTGAGCAGCCAACTTGGCCCCCATGGTGCCCGAAACATCGCTGGTGTTAATGCCGTTGGCGTCCATCACAAGGTAACTGACCTCGCCGGGCAACACATAGTAAAGCCTGTCTCGCGCCTGACTGCGAATGTAAACCGGGTCTTCCCAGCGCTTGCGCTCAACCTTCATGTTTGCAAGTTCGGCTTTGGCTTTTGCCACCTGAACGGTTAGGTCGGCAATTTGCTGCCGCTGCTGGAACCAAATCTGCACCTGCGGAGCCAAGGTGAAAATACCAATAACAACGATGGTCAACACGGTCACTATTTCAAGGCTGATCTTGCGGCTGCGCATCCACTCTTCGGCGGCAAATGCCCGCGCGGCGGTGTTGCGAGCGCCTCGACCGGCTGCCGGGCGAACTGGAGCGCGACCAACCGGACCGCGAGGCCCTGCGCTACCCCCAGCAGCAGAACGCGCCCCCCGGATACCGGAAGGGCGCGACTGCATAGGACTCATTAGTCCAGATTAAGCCATTAAGCCTTGAAACGTGGGAAAGCACCGCGACCCGCGTAAAGGGCTGCATCCTGCAGTTCCTCTTCAATGCGAAGAAGCTGGTTGTACTTTGCAACACGCTCCGAACGAGCAGGTGCACCGGTCTTGATCTGGCCAGCGTTGGTTGCAACGGCTAGGTCAGCAATGAAGGTGTCCTCGGTCTCGCCCGAACGGTGGCTGATGATTGCCTTCATGCCGTGACACTGAGCCAGCGAAACTGCATCCAGGGTCTCGGTAAGGGTACCAATCTGGTTCACCTTTACCAGGATCGCGTTGCCAGCGGCCTCATCGATGCCCTTCTGAAGGCGAGCAGGGTTGGTTACGTATAGGTCGTCTCCAACCAACTGAACCTTGGTGCCAAGCTCGGCGGTCATCTTGGTCCAGCCAGCCCAGTCGTCCTCGGCCAGTGGGTCCTCGATGGAAACCAGTGGGTAGTTTGCAACCAGGTTTGCGTAGTAGGCGATCATTTCATCGCTGGTGCGCTCCTGGCCCTCAAAGGTGTACTTGCCGGTTGCCTCGGAGTAGAACTCGGTGCTGGCTACGTCTAGAGCAAGTGCAATCTCGGTGCCTAGCTTGTAACCGGCCTTGGCAACTGCCTCGGCAATCAGGTCAAGCGCTGCCGCGTTGGTTGGAAGCTCAGGTGCAAAACCACCCTCGTCTCCTAGTCCGGTGCTCAAGCCCTTGCTGTGCAGCAGACCCTTGAGTGCGTGGTAAACCTCAACGCCCCAGCGGATTGCCTCGGAGAAGGTCTCTGCGCCTAGAGGAACAATCATGAACTCCTGGATGTCTACACCGGTGTCTGCGTGAGCTCCACCGTTAATGATGTTCATTAGAGGTACTGGAAGCACGTAAGCGTTTGGTCCGCCAAGGTAGCGGTATAGTGGCTGGCCGGTTGCCTCGGCAGCGGCGCGAGCGTTTGCCAGCGAAACACCAAGGATTGCGTTTGCACCAAGGTTGCTCTTGGTTGGGGTGCCATCGATGGCGATCAGGGCTGCGTCAACTAGGCGCTGGTCTAGGGCGTCAAAGCCAACCAGTGCTTCATCGATGTCGTTTACAACTGCCTTCACAGCGTTCTGAACACCCTTGCCCAGGTAGCGACCCTTGTCGCCGTCGCGGCTCTCGTGTGCCTCAAAAGCACCGGTAGATGCACCCGATGGAACAGCAGCGCGACCGAAGGAGTCGTCCTCCAGCAGAACCTCAACCTCAACGGTTGGGTTGCCGCGGCTGTCTAGGATTTCGCGAGCGCCAATGGCTTCGATGATTGACAAGGTTGTCTCCTCTTATATGGGGTGGCCTTGTGACCACCTGAGATTGGGGAATTGGCGCAAGAAGGCGCCGAAAACTACGTTGTGATCTGGTTTTAGTTTACTTGTTAGCCGATAACGCGGATGTTAAGCGCTGCAAGATTTACCGACTTGTCATCTACCGAGGCGAAGCGACCAAAGCCCTGCTCCCCCAGACTCTCAAGCAAGATGTTGAGTTTCTTAGGGCGGCGCTCCAGGCGAACCGCTTCTTCACCAGACTCAATTAGCTCACGCTGAATCTTGAGAGCGTTGGTGAGAACCGCTGCCGAGTCATCCTCCAAAATCAAAACGATGCCGTCTGGTTCTGAACCTAGGTTGCCCTCGATGAGGTCAACGGCGCGCTCAAACCCAATACTGATGCCAACAGCAGGCACATCGGTACCCAGCCAGCGTCCAACCATGCCGTCGTAACGGCCACCGCCGCCAATGCTGGAACCGGAACCTGGGTGCTCAATCTCGAAGATTGGTCCTGTGTAGTAGCCCATCCCGCGGACAAGGGTTGGGTCAAAGCGCAGCTTGCCTGGGTGAAGCGCACCAACGGTTGAGAACATGTATTCGAGTTCGGCCGGAACGTTGAGTTCACCCTGAATCGAGTTGAGCCACTCTCCTGCCTTGGCAGAAACCTGATCGCCAAACTTGGACTCGAGTTCGGCAACAACGCCATCGATGCCCAGTTTGTCTAGCTTGTCGATGGTAATCATTGCGGAACCGGCCTGGTCAGCCGATACTCCAAGTGACTCGATGTTTGCAGTGAGAAGCGCGCGGTGGTTCACGCGAATGGTGGCATCTGACAAGCCAATCGTTGCAAGCGCATCAAGACTGGCGTTTAGAAGTTCAACCTCGGCAAGCTCGCTTGAGTCGCCGATGATGTCAATGTCGCACTGAACAAACTGACGGTAACGGCCCTTTTGTGGGCGCTCTGCGCGCCATACGGGTCCGGTCTGAATCGACTTGAAAACGGCGGGCAGTTTGGCGCGATTGGTCGCGTAGAAACGAGTCAGCGGAACGGTGAGGTCGTAACGGAGGCCAAGGTCTGCCAGATCATCAGGCCCGGCATTGGCCGCCAACGATCGCTCAAGATCCTCTCCGCGTTTCATTACGCGGAATGCAAGCTTCTCGTTGTCGCCACCCTGGCCCGAGGTTAGACGTCCAATGTCCTCCATGGCCGGCGCCTCAATCTGCTGAAACCCGTGCGATGCATAGGTATCAACGATCACACCCAAAACCTGCTCACGCTTGCGCTTCTCAAGCGGCAGGAAATCGCGGTTTCCGCGGGGTGGGTTTACGTCTTTAGCCATGGCTCAATTGTGGCACAGACATTTTGAATCGCCCTGATCTTCCTCTTCTATCGCCGATCACCTAAGCTTCAGATATGTTTACTGGGGAAGAACAAGCTCTGATCAGACTCGATATTTTTTCGTGGTTAGAAATGAAACTTTTAGAAAAACCTTGGATTACAAGGCAAGAGCTATTGAACGACTACAAATGGCGTGGGACAAGGATTCCATTAATCAGTACGATGAAGGGCATTTGGAACCCCACCGACTTCAGCGAAACTTTGTCAATACTCTCCACTCCAAAAAGTAAATACACAGACAAAAGTCTTGGAAATGGAGATATCCACTACGCATATGAGGACACGAATCCCCTGGGTGGAGCAAATGCGAAACTGCGTTTAGCTATGCAAAATGCGACTCCTCTCATTTATTTCGAGGGGCTAGAACCGGGTAAATACACCGCACACATAGAGGTTTTCGTGACTGACGACAACTTTGATAACCGGTATTTTGTCGTCAACCTCAATGGTGCAAAATCACTGAAGGAAAGTCAGCTTCCTCTGGATGAAAACCAAAAAAGGTATGTTGAGAGAAAAATATTTCAGCGAGTACACCAGCCCAAGTTCCGGGCACAGGTGATCATGGCTTACCGCGTTCAATGTGCTGTCTGCCGTCTACAACACATTGATCTCCTTGACGCGGCTCACATCATTCCAGATAGCGACGATGCGGGTATCGCCTCGGTTAAAAACGGCCTTTCATTATGCAAAATCCACCACGCTGCGTATGACCGAAACATCATGGGCATCAATCCAGATTTCAAAGTTGTGATCAATGACGAAGTTTTGAGAGAGGTAGACGGTCCGATGTTGAAGTTCGGGATACAGGCAATGCATGGCGAAACGCTCCAGCTTCCTCAAAGGATTCAAGATCAACCCGAGAAAGACTTGCTGGCCCGGCGTTTCCAGGCTTTTGTCGATTCGGCAGCGTGAGGATTACCGAAAACCGCACATTTCGAAAACTGCCGGCACTTCGGTGCCGATCGCCCAAGACTAAATCGTCTAGTAGGCCTTGAAGAAGTACATAGTTCCGCCAAAGTCAGTCTTTAAAACGAACATGCCCATTGACTGAGAGTTCGGCAAATATAGGTAAAGCGCACCAGTAGTTGACATACCCGGAAGCACCGAGTTGTTGTCGATGCGGTCATCAGCAACCGGCTGGAAGAGACCCTGCCAATTGATCACACCGTTGCCAACCACACCAGTATCAAGCTGATAAAAATCATCGGCAACATTTGTTGTATTTGTAACAGAGAGCTGTACTCGCACCCAACGGCTGTTTTGTGTTAGATCTGGAACTCCATCGAAGTTGTCGTCTATTTTGCACCCAGTATTGAACATATTCTGGCTGCATACATAAGAACTTACGTTGTCGGTAAAACTTAGGAACGCCACTTTGAATTTGCCAGTGTTTACCGCTACGCCAACAGGTGCCGGATTTTGGAGACTCCCCAGTGCTGCTGGAGCGACTGCCCAAATTTTTTTGGAACCGTTCTTTTTGCAAACAAGGTTCACGCCCTTGACGGTAGTTTTTAGCCCCACCTTGACACAAGACTTGCCTGCTTTTGCCGCTGCCGCATGAGCCGGCTGCGACGCTAGGCCTGCAACAAGTAATGCCGCTACAAAAGCGACGGTTGCTAACTTCTTCATACTTCCCCTATTTACCCCCGAGCGACGAAGTTGCCGCTACATTCAAACTCTAGCCCCGAACCAGGACATTCGATTTACTCCAGGTCGAAACCATCAGCATCGCTGAAGTCGCTCGTGCCGATGACACCTGCGTCGAAGGCACCCGCGTCTTCCAGCTCGGCTTGACGGATCTCAACCTGGAGTTCGCGAGTGGCTTCACGCAGTGCACGCTCGGGGTCGAGTCCCGCAGACCGCGCGCTGGCGACGATTGCCAAAAGCAAGCCGCCAAGTTGGGCTTCGTCGCCAACGGGCACACCGCCGCCGTCCCCATCGATGAGACCAATCTTCTCTGCCTTACCCAAAACCTTGTTGGCCAAGGCCAGTGCAGGCAACGCCTGCGGAATGCCGTCTAGAACGCTTGAGCGCTCCGGCTTCTCGCGCTGCTTGTGGGCGTCCCAGTTGAGCATTACGTCGTCGCCAGTCTTAGCCGCGTACTTCTCCAACTCCTCCGGAGTTCCAAACACGTGTGGGTGACGGCCGCGCATCTTGTTGGCGGTTACCAGGGCAACATCTTGAATGTCGAACTTCTCCCCCAGACTGCCTGAAGCAGCCAGGTCGCTGTGGAACACCACCTGGTAAAGCACGTCTCCGAGTTCCTCTTTGATCTGCTCGGAATCGCCAGACTCCAGAGCCTCAATCAGCTCGTAGGTCTCCTCCAGCAGGTACTGCACCAGGCTGCGGTGGGTTTGCTCGGCATCCCAAGGGCAGCCACCTGGCGCCCTGAGTTTGGCGGCAACGGCAATGAGGTCATCCAGGTTTGTCATGGTTCAAGTCTGCCAGAGGGGTGGGTTGGACATTGCTCAAACCGCTGTGGACAGGCATCGATTGATTGTCTTAGGTGGCAAATAGCTTGGGGGCATGGAAATCGTTGAGTTTGAGCCGGGTGAGATTCGTGCTTTCATTAGGAGGCTTCAGGTGCACGAACGCGAGATTCTCGCCCTTGCATTCAAAGCTTTAGAAGAAGAGATTTGGATTCCGGAGAACGAACAAAAACTTTTCCGTCTGATTGACGAAGACATTTGGTGCCTAAGATTAGGGCCGAATCTGTGGCGGTCAAAGCGAGATTTGGGCGTGGAAACCGCAAAACCTCAGCGGCAAATTGCCATGTTATTGAGGCTCTATCTGATTTTCGAAAATTCCAGCCGAATCCTAATTCTGGGTGCCGTGGACAAAAGGGCGCAGGATTCAAGCCTTAGTCAACGAGAGGTCTTGACCAAGGTTAGAAAGCGTCGTGACGAACTAAGAATTGTTGAATTTTGAAGTGTAATATCACATCATTATTTTGGAGGAAAAATGGGAACGCTAGTTGACAGCATCTTTGCAGAACTTCAGGAAACCTGGGATGAAGCCAAATGGGCCGAGTATTACCAATTTCAAGCCGCCTTCGATTTCAAAAAGCAACAGACGGAATTTGGAGCACTCATTCGCTCTACCCGTGAGGCAGCGGGAATCAGCCAGCGACGCTTGGCAAAAATAGCGAACATACAGCAGCGTGAACTATCGAAAATTGAAACGGCCCAGGGAAATCCAACGGCTCAAACTCGTTTTCGTTTACTGAACGCCTTGGGGCTTAGAGAGACCTTCACGGTGACCAGGCGAGATAGACCTCAGCCCGCTGGCGGAAAAACCCGAGCCAAGAAAGCCCAGACCCAGTCGATCATCGCCTGATCGCGCAGGGGTTCTCCATCGAAGTCTTTTGGAGCGGGCACGGTGAGCAGCTTGGAACTGACCATATAGCGCAGACCCGGGAACAGGTGGCTGAGGCGCACCTGATCGCCCTCGGTAAGGTCAACCGGCGATAGCTTCACCAGGTTGCCTAGGGCGTTTAGATCCTTGAGTCCCAAGCGGTTCGCCTGCTGACGCAACTCGGTAACCGCAATCAGGCTCTTGACCGAATCCGGCGCGGCACCATAGCGATCCTCCAGCTCGGCCAAGATGGCCTCTAGCTGAGCTTTGGTACCCTTCTCGCCCGACGCCGAACTGAGCTTGTGGTATGCCTCAAGGCGCAATCGGTCACTGTCCACATAGGTGTTTGGAATGTGCGCGTCAATCGGCAGTTCGAGCTTGAGTTCGGCCGGAGCCTCAATCTTTTCGCCCTTGAAGTCGGCAACGGCCTCGCCAATCATGCGCAGGTACAGGTCAAAGCCAACACCTGCAATGTGACCACTCTGCTCGCCACCCAGCAGGTTTCCGGCACCGCGAATCTCCAGATCCTTGAGTGCAACCTGCATTCCGCTACCCAGTTCATTATTGGCAGCGATGGTTGCCAGGCGGTCGTGAGCTGTCTCGGTCAGTGGCTTGTCTGGGGCATAGAAGAAGTACGCGTAGGCCCGCTCGCGAGCACGACCAACGCGTCCGCGAATCTGGTGCAACTGGCTAAGGCCAAAGTTCTCGGCGCGGTCAATGATGAGGGTGTTGGCGTTGGGGATGTCGATACCGGTCTCGATGATGGTTGTGCTCACCAGCACGTCAAACTTGCGCTCCCAAAAATCGACCACCACCTGCTCAAGGGCGTGCTCGCCCATTTGCCCGTGCGCAACCGCGATGCGGGCCTCGGGCACGAGTTCGGCTAGGTCCTTGGCAACTTTTTCGATGCTGGCCACGCGGTTGTGGATGAAAAACACCTGGCCCTCACGCAATAACTCACGCCGAATGGCAGCCGCCACCTGCTTCTCCGAGTAACCACCGATGTACGTCAAGATTGGGTGGCGTTCCTCTGGCGGCGTAGCCAACGTGCTCATCTCACGAATGCCCGTGATGGCCATCTCCAACGTGCGAGGAATCGGCGTGGCACTCATGCTCAGCACGTCAACGTTGGCGCGGAACTCCTTGAGCTTCTCTTTGTGCTCAACTCCAAAGCGCTGTTCCTCATCGATGATGATCAAACCCAAATCCTTGAACTTCACGCTGCCACCCAACAGCCGGTGAGTTCCCACCACCATGTCGATGGCACCGCTCTCAAGACCCTCGAGAACCGTTTTGGCTTCCTTATCGGTCTGGAAACGGCTCAGCGCCTCCACTCGAACAGGGAAACCGCTAAATCTTTCGTGAAGAGTCTCCACATGCTGACGAACCAGCAACGTGGTTGGTACCAGCATTACAACCTGCTTGCCGTCTTGAATGGCCTTGAACGCGGCGCGCAGCGCAACCTCGGTTTTGCCGTAACCAACATCGCCGGCCAACAGGCGGTCCATTGGAATGCTGCGTTCCATGTCGCGTTTGATTTCATCGATGGTGTTCAGCTGATCCGGAGTCTCAACGTAACTAAACGCCTCCTCCATCTCGCGCTGCCAGGCGGTGTCTGGACCAAAGGCGTAACCCTTGCTCTTTACGCGAGCCGAGTAGAGCTTGACCAGGTCAACCGCAATCTTGCGTACGGCTTTGCGAGCCTTGCCCTTGGTGGCGCTCCAGTCGCTGCCACCCATCTTGGAAAGGACCGGGGCTTCTCCGCCAACGTACCGAGTTAGGAAATCCAGCTGGTCGGTTGGCACGTAAAGTGTGTCGCCAGGTTGTCCGCGCTTGCTTGCTGCATACTCCACCACCAGGAACTCGCGCATGTGCTGCTGCTTGCCCATGCCGCTTCGTCGCTGAATCATCTCCACAAAGCGGCCGATTCCGTGAACCTCGTGCACAACATAGTCGCCTGCCTTGAGAGTAAGCGGGTCAACCATTTGACCGCGCTTGCTAGCCATCTTTTTCACGGTTGGGCTTACGTAGGCACCGCTCTTTGAATAGAACTCGTGATCGGTGAGCACAATCAGGTTGCTGTCCGGGGCGGCAAATCCCTTACGCAACGGCGATTGAATCACGTAAACGGGGTGACCGGCCTTTTTTTTGCTATCCGCCAAAATCTCGGCAGGAAGTTCGGTAACAAACTCCGCATCGATGCGCGCACCAGCCAGCATCTCGGCCAGTCGCTCCGCTGTGCCGTGGCCCTCGCTGCTCAACACAACCAGCTGACCGTTCTTGGTCTGGTCCGAAATCCAGTCGGTTACCGAGGTGTCGATTGCCTTGAAGTTTGGTATCTCAAGCAGGTTCAAGTTGTGCAGGGTGTCGTCGTCGGCACCAAACTGGCTGATGGTGAAAAGCTGGCGGCCATTCAGGTGTTGAGTGAAATCGCCAAGTGTCACAAATCCACCGGAGCTCAGGTCGATTGGTGTGCGGTTTGGGTCGCTGCTACCGTCTTCCGCAACCCCGGCAATGGCGGCATCCCAGGCGGCGTGCAAGAACTCCTCGTTGGTTTCAACCAGGCTGGCGGCGCGGGCCGCCGACTTCTCGGGAGACATCAGGGTGACCAGCGTGTCGGGCGGCAGGTAATCGGTGAATGGAATCAGGCCGTCTACCAAAACGGGCGCCAGCGACTCCATACCTTCAACCGGAATGCCCTCCGCAATCTTGGCCAGCATGGTGCTGAAGTTTGGGAATTCGTGCAACATCTGGCGGGCACGGTTGGCCACCGAAGGCGTAATGATGATTTCCCGCGCCGGATAGACGGTAACGGATTCCAGTTTGCCGGCATTCGGTGCCTCGATGAGCGTGCGCTGATCCGCAACCGAGAACTGGCGGATTTCTTCGAGTTCGTCTCCAAAGAACTCCAGACGAACCGCGTGCTCGGACGTGGTTGGGAAGATGTCAACGATGCCGCCGCGAACCGCGAACTCGCCGCGCTTGGTCACCATGTCCACGCGATGGTAGGCCACCTCAACCAGCTTTAGACCTAGTTCCGGAAGCAGGTATTCGCCACCTACCTTGAACTCAAGCGGCGGGTGGTTAGCAAGTCCGGCAACCACTGGCTGAAGAACGGCGCGCACCGAGGCAACCACGTAAACATTTTGCGTGCCTGCATCTAGCTCGGCCAGCTCATGCAAACGGTGAAGCACCTTTAGGCGCTTACCCACGGTCTCGGCACTCGGACTCAGGCGTTCGTGGGGCAGGGTTTCCCAACTGGAAAACTCAAGTATCTGGGCGGTGGGGTCAAACGCCCGCAAGGCTGCGGCGGTGTCCTCGGCCTCGCGACCGGTGGCCACAACAATAAGTTGCACGCGGCCAAGTCCAGCATCGTTCCGGAGCGCGCTCACAGTGGCTGCAATGGCGGTGTGCGCTCCCTGCGGTGCAATCAGGTCTAGGCGCTTGGCCTTGATTTGAGCCTGAACTTTTGCAAAAGGGTAGCCTTCCGCCAGACGTGCCAACAGGCGCGCCAAAACCAAATGTGGGGCGGTATTCACGGGGTTAAGTCTATGCGAGTGCCCCCACAACCCAAGTCCCTGTCGCGCGCCTTCTCGCGAACCCTACCGCGCTCCTTCTCGCGAACCCTACCGCGCGGCAGTTCCGCCGCTTCGCCCCGCTCACCACTAACCAGCCTTCTCGCGAACCCTACCGCGCGGCAGTTCCGCCGCCTCGCCCCGCTCACCACTAACCAGCCTTCTTCCAAATGAAGTCGGGTTTATGAGCAAAAGTTTGTACTTTTTAGGTAAAAGCATTCAGAAAATTGCTCATAATCTCGACTCAAAAATTACTTCAATGCCTGCAATCAGGGTGCTAATGTTTTGCTCAAGACAACTCCGGGGGGATAAAAATGTCCGAACAACGCAATCGCTGGCCAATCGCCGGCTCACTTGGCCTCACCATATTTCTGGGTGTTTTAGCGGCGGGACTGTTGATCATTGGATTTTCGGTTGCAGTCACGTTTGCACCACTAACGGTCTGGATGCTCACCGGTTACTCAGGTCGAGACTTGCCCACGCACTCCCCTCACGACCCAACGCCATCCATCGTCAAGTTTTTGAATGTCGCTCTGGATGGCAACGGTGCATTTGCCCAGAACGGCAACTACCAGACGCACGTGTGCTCCACGTTCCGAGATCAGTGCTACTCCACCGGTGATCCAATGGTTTACCCAAACTCGGATCCCACAGGGATCTGCAACTCGGTCGTTGGTTATGCGCTGGCACTGGGAGCCAAAGAATTTCGTGTTGCGGACGCAACGACTTCAACACCCATCAATGGAATGAATGCCATCAACAAGTGTGTGTCCACGCTGAGTGACCCGCTTTTGACCATCGATGGAAAACGCAGGTCAGCGAACTTCAAGCTCCTGGGCCAATACCAGCCCGTGCACACCAGCTTCACCGTGTTGATTTTCCGGAACGAGATTGAGAGCGGGTCGGGGGCAAAATCCAGCTATGGCATGACCGTGCGGACCAACGAATTCAATTAGTCGGGCGGATATTTCAGCTGCTGCGCTAAGCCGAATGGAACTTTTGCTGCGCCGGCCCAACGCCCTCGCGCACGATTGATTCAACGGCGTCGGCCGAGATCTCTAGAGTCACCGGAAGCTCCTTGCGCTCGGCGGTGCCAAAGTCTTTTAGCACGTAGTCGGCAGTTTCCATCTGGCCGGGTGGTCGGCCAATGCCAACCCGAACCCGAATGAAATCGGGTCCGCCACAGGCAGCGATGATGTCGCGCAAACCGTTGTGGCCAGCGTGTCCCCCGCCAACCTTGATTCTCACCGCGGCTGCTGGAATGTCCAGCTCGTCATGGATCACGATCAGGTTAGAGAGCGGAATACCGTAGAACTTGAGAAGACCGGAGACCGGCCGCCCGGAAGTATTCATGTAACCTGTGGATTTGGCAAGAATCACCTTGGTGCCGCCAACGCCTCCACCGATTCCACCGAGGCGGCCTTCGGCAACCACCGCGCCGGCCTTGTGGCTCTTGAACTTGGCGCCGATTCGGTCTGCCAAAACATCTAGAACCATCTGACCAACGTTATGCCGGTTAAACGCGTAGCCGGGCCCGGGGTTACCGAGCCCGACTACGAGAAAAGTGTTGTCAGACATAAAACCGAGATTACTCGGCTGCTGCAACTTCTGCTGCGTGACCTGCTGCGGTCTCAACAACAGATGCAACCAGTGCGTCTGCAGGAAGGTCTAGCGAAACACCAGCAGGAAGCTTGATGTCCTTGGCTAGAACGTGGTGACCAGCACCCTCCTTGTTGAACACAAGCTCAACGAACTCAGGAACGTGAGTTGCCTCAGCAATTAGCTTCACGGTCTTGTGCTCTAGGTCAACGGTGGTGCCCGAAAGGCTCTCACCCTTGATGTGAACAGGAACCTCAACGTGTACCTTCTCGCCCTTAACAACGGTCACAAGGTCAATGTGCTCGATTACCTGGGTTACAGGGTCCTTCTGAACGTTCTTCACTAGAACAAGCTCGGTACCGCCATCGATGGTTACCTCGATAAGAGCGTTCTTGTGACGAAGGATCAGACCAGACTCGTGTGCGTCCACGGTGATGTGGCGGGTCTCAGCCTTGTGACCGTAGATTACGGCTGGGGTCTGGCCGGCAAAGCGAGCCTGACGTGCAGAACCCTTACCGAACTTGGTGCGAGTGGTGCCTACAAGCTTGAAAACATCAGACATTGTGAATCCTTAAAGTTTTTTGAAAGTGGTTCAACTGCGAATCGAATGGCCGGAACTAAAAAAGCCATCCAACGAATGGATGGCTGTGAAAGCTACCTCGTCGATAACGGCCTTGGATTTCTCCGCAGCCCTCGCCGTTGTTACTTCAAGTGTATAGGGTTGCCGCTCGCATCCGCTACTCATCGATGAAAGCCCACTGGCATATCATTAGAAGGTCATGGAATCCCTTCAGATCACCTACCCAGCAGAGCTGCCCGTTAGTGGGCGCCGCGAGGAGATTTTGGAGGCCATTCGCGGCCATCAGGTTGTGATCATTGCTGGTTCGACTGGCTCAGGTAAAACCACGCAGATACCCAAGATGTGTCTGGAACTTGGGCGCTCGAGCATTGCCCACACTCAGCCCCGCCGAATTGCAGCGCGAGCCGTGGCCGAACGCATTGCCGAGGAGCTGAAAGCCGAAATCGGCGGGCTGGTGGGCTATCAGGTGCGATTCACAGATCAGGCCGGCCCCAACACCAAGGTCAAGGTGATGACCGACGGTATCTTGTTGAACGCCCTGCAACGTGACCGCATGCTCAAGCAATACGACACCATCATCATTGATGAAGCTCACGAGCGCAGCCTAAACATTGACTTTCTGCTTGGGTACCTAAAGCAGTTGTTGCCCAAGCGGCCAGACCTGAAGTTGATCATCACCTCGGCCACCATCGACCCTGAGAGCTTCTCAAAACACTTCGATGACGCACCCATCATCGAGGTGTCTGGCCGCACCTTCCCAATTGAGATTCGCTACCGCCCGATTGGCGCAGACCGCACCTCGAGCAGCGACCTTGAAGACGAGGAAGACGAGAGCGACGACACAGGGAATTCGGCAAGCGCCAGCTCGGGCAAAGCGCCAAAGATTGTGGCCGAGCCAACCGCTTCTGATTACATCGATGGAATAGTGGCAGCCTTGCGCGAACTGGAAAAGGAACAGCCGGGCGACGTGCTGGTTTTCCTATCGGGCGAATCAGAGATCAAGGACGCGCAGGAGGCTATTGAGGGCCAGCTGGTGAGCGGACTGCTAAGCCGAGGCACTGAGGTGTTGCCGCTCTACGGACGCCTCTCATCGGCAGACCAGCATCGCGTGTTTGAACCCAGCAAAATGGTGGGCGTTCGCAGGCGCGTGATTCTCTCCACCAACGTTGCCGAAACCAGCCTGACCGTGCCAGGCATCAGGTATGTAATCGACGCCGGAACTGCCCGCATATCTCGGTATTCCCCACGCGCCAAGGTTCAGCGCCTGCCGATCGAGGCTATCTCGCAGGCATCTGCCAATCAGCGCTCGGGTCGTTGTGGCCGAACCAGCGACGGAATCGCCATTCGCCTCTACTCGGAAGAGGATTACAACAAGCGCCCAGAGTTCACTGACCCGGAAATCCTGCGCACCAACTTGGCGTCGGTAATCATGCAGGCAGCGTCACTGGGTCTGGGCGACATCGCGAGTTTCCCATTCATTCAGAAGCCCGACGCCCGTGGTGTGAAAGACGGACTCGGCTTGCTGCGCGAGTTGGGAGCAGTTCGCGAAGCTGGTCGCGAAAAGGAAATAACCAAACTCACCGATGTGGGCAGGCATCTCTCGCGCATGCCTATCGAGCCACGTTTTGCACGCATGGTGCTGGAGAGCAAGACTCACGGAGTGACCCGCGAGGTGATGGCAATCGTTGCCGGTCTAACTGTGCAAGATCCGCGGGAACGTCCACTGGAAAAGCGCGAAAAAGCCGATCAGATGCACGCTCGCTTTGCAGACCCAACCAGTGACTTCCTGAGTTTGTTGAACCTGTGGAACTACATCGAGGAAAAGCAGAAGGAACTCAGCTCGAGCGCTTTCCGTCGCCTGTGCAAGGCGGAGTTTCTCAACTACCTGCGAGTGCGCGAGTGGCACGACGTTTACCGTCAGTTGAAGACAATCACCAAGCCGCTCGGGCTAACCATCGGTGCACCAAAAATTGATCCGGACGGCATTCACAAGAGCCTGCTTTCGGGATTGCTCTCGCACATCGGTTTGAAGCAGCTTTCAGACAAAAAGGTGGCCGACAAGAAAGCCGCCGAGAAGAGTGCCAGCCCGCGCAAGCAGGCGGGTGCCGAGTACTTGGGTTCCAGCAACCAGAAGTTCGTGATCTTCCCCGGCAGCGCTCTGGCCAAGAAACCGCCAGCCGCAATCATGAGTGCCGAACTGGTTGAAACCAGTCGCCTATTTGCGCGAATGAACGCCGCAATAGACCCGGCCTGGGCTGAAAAACTCGCGGGCGGCCTAGTGAAACGCAGTTATAGCGAACCCCATTGGGAGAAGTCGCAGGGTGCCGTTGTGGCATACGAGCGCGTGACACTATTTGGTGTTCCAATCGTGATTCACCGCAGGATGCAATTCGCCCGCATCGATGCCGCTTATTGCCGCGAGTTGTTCATTCGTCACGCTTTGGTAGACGGCGAATGGGACTCGAAACAAGCGTTTGACAGGCAGAATCGCGCTCTTATAAAGGAACTCGAGGAACTTGCCGAGCGTTCTCGCAAACCGCAGATGGTTCCCGATGACGAAGACATGTTCCGGTTCTACGACCAACACATTCCTGCCGATGTGTTGTCAACTCGCAGTTTTGAGGGGTGGTGGAAGCAGGAGCGTCGCCTGAATCCAGACCTGCTCACCATGACGCAAGACGCATTGTTTGGCGAGCAGGAGGCTGAGCATAACGAGGTGGACTTCCCCTCCGAGTGGAGTCACAACGGGCAGTTACTAAAGCTGAAGTATCGCTTCTCCCCTGGCGCGCTTGACGATGGCGTGACGGTGGAGGTACCTCTGCCCTTGCTTGCGGGGTTGAGCGCAGAACCGTTTGAGTGGCTAGTTCCTGGGTTACGGCTGGAGCTCATCACCACGCTCATCAAGAGCCTGCCTAAGAGCATCCGTAAGAACGTGGTTCCGGCAGGTGATTGGGCAACCAAGGCGCTTGCGGCACTGCCGGAGAGTCCAACGGGTAACTTCTACACGGTTCTGGCTCAGACCTTGCAGCGCCTCAGCGGCACCGTGGTGACGGCCGCGGACTTTTACCGCAGCCGCCTCACGGAAAACCTTGTTATGACCTACAAGGTTCTTGACGCACGTGGCAAAAACCTGGGCACCGACAACGACCTGGCCGCACTTCAGGGCGCATTGGCAGATCGATCCCGCGATGCTGTGGCAGCGGTGTCAGAACGGGTGCACTCAGCCATCGAGCGAGCCGGCCTAACCGATTGGGACTTTGACGCACTCCCACAACACATGGAAAGCAGCCACGGCGGCAACACCGTGCGCGCCTTCCCCGCCCTCGTTGCGCAAAAGCGCGGCTCAAACCCCGGCGAACCAGACAAGCTCGCAGCCAACATCACGCTGTTTTCCACCCAGGCTGAACAACTTCTTGAACATCCACTCGGTGTTCGAGCACTGGTGCTCAACTCCATTCAAAGCCCGGCAAAGTACGTTCAAGAACACCTGACCGCGCAGGAGAACCTGGCACTCGCAACGGTTCCGTACCAAAACTTTGGGGCGTTCATCGATGACATTCTGGCGGCAGTTGTTGACCGCGAGTTGTCACGAACAGCCGCAAAGTCCAATCACCCGGGCATGATTTTCACCAAGACGGAATTTGAGGCAGTTAGAGCCGCATCGCAAGCAGCCGTGATGGACACCGTGTTTTATGTGGTTGGTCTGGTGGCCAAGATGATGCTGGCCTCGCGCGACGCCGCTAAGGCGATTTCGCAGGCCAACTCAATCGCATTCTTGGGCATCCTCTCGGCGGAAAAGACCCACATCGATGACCTGCTCAAACCAAAATTTGTGAGCGAGTTTGGCCTGGAGCGTTTGCCTCGCGTGTTGGTTTATCTGCAGGCCATCAAGTTGCGCGTGGAGCGCCTCGTGGAGAACCCGAATCGTGACCGTCTCGCTAGCGTGGACGTGGAACTCGCGCTCACGCTGTTCGCAAACGCCGGCGGCACCATTCCGCTAAAGCGCGGAGCGCCAGACAAACTCGTGCAGGTGCGCTGGATGCTTGAGGAGTTGCGCGTGAGCCTCTTCGCTCAATCGTTGGGTACGCCTGAGCCGGTTTCGGTTCAGCGCATCAAGAAGGCTTTAGCCTAGGAACCAGGCTTCAGCTTGTCATCGGGAGCCGGCATGGCCTTGCGGGCCTCTCGCTTTTCCTCAATCACAACCGCTGCGTTGGCTGCACTCGGCTGGAACAACTCGTTCACCACAGACATTGCAGCACCTGAGCCGCGGCCAAATCTACGCTTGCCGGATCGTTTGTTGAGCACATCGATGCGCACTAAATAAGCCAGCAACAGAATGGCCGCCGAGACCGGAACCGCTGGTCCGGGAATTGCTATTGCCAGTACTGCGCAGAGTGCGAAGCCAATCCAGGCAGCCCACTTTGGCATCACCCGATCTTTAGCGGGTTGGCGCAGCACCGTTAGGTGCCCAAACGCGTAGTAGAAGAGAACGCTAAAGCTGCTGAAACCAATCACGTAGGTGAGGTCACCCACCAGGGTGAGCGCGATTGCACCAGCGGCAATCACCAGTTCCGCGCGGTATGGCACGCCACGTTTGTTGCGAGCAGCGAAAAATTTGGGAAGTTCGCTGTCTGCGGCCATCTCAGCAGAAGTGCGGCTAACGCCGGCCAGCAAAGCGAGCATAGAACCAAGGCAGGCCAGCACCGCAACCGGCACAACCCAACCCGCTAGTGGAGAACCCATGAAAATCAGCGATGCAACATTGCTGATTGGAGCATTGATGAGCACCAGGTTCACGCCGTCAAACTTGAGAACAACAAACGCCAGCAAGAAGTAAAGCGCAATAACAATCACCAACGAAATCACGATGGCGGTTGGAATGGTGCGCTTTGGTTTACGCACCTCATTGCCCAGAGTTGCAACTCGGGCATATCCGGCGAAGGCAAAGAAGAAGATTGCCGCTGCGCCAGCTATAGAAACCGGGTTGAGGCCCTGGGAGAAGTCGGTCTGGGTTAGGGCGTTGTATGCGGGCACGTTGATTCCTGCAATACCCAAAATAAACAGGTACCCGCCCGTGAGAATTGCCAAAATTGCTGACATCAGTGCAGTGCGCTGAATGCCCATTATGTTGATGAGCGTGAGCAAGATGATCGCCAACGCGGATGGCACCGGACCAGCATTTGGTGCCAAGTAGGTGCCAAGTGCCAGCGCGATAGCCGCGATCGAACCAATCTTGCCAAACACAAACGCGAAGCCAGCAAGGAACGAGGAAGTTTGATTTAGGTAGTGGCGCGAGTAGGCGTACACGCCACCCGGTCTGTCAACCTGGCGAGCCAGCGAGTAGATGGCCCAAGCGTTGAGGCTTGCCACGAGGGCCGCCAACCCGAGTGCCCAGAAGTAACCGCCCGACGAAACCAGATAGGCGCTGTGGAAAACCACGAAAACACCAGCACCCAGCATGGACGCGAGGCCGATTGCAACGGCACCGAAAAGCCCGATTGTTTGCTGTTTCTTGAAGTTGCCAGATTCAAGCATCGATGGGTTGTAACCCGCACGAATTGCCGGGTTGCCGCTCTTGTAACTCTTTGCCATGGGTTTTGGGCGCGACCTTGATTGCGAGTGCTTAGGCGTGACCTGGGAACAACTTGTTCACCGAGTCATCATTGAACACAGCCTGGATTGCCTCAGCGATTAGCGGTGCAATCGACAGAACGGTGAGTCCTGGCCAGCGCTTATCTTCTGGAATTGGCAGGGTGTTGGTCACGATTACCTCGTCTACCACGCCACTCGATAGACGCTCAACCGCAGGGTTGCTGAACACGGCGTGTGTTGCGGTAACCACAACGCGAGCAGCGCCGTTGTCTTTGAGCGCCTTGGCGGCTGCAACGATGGTTCCCGCGGTGTCAATCATGTCGTCGACCAAAAGGCAGGTCTTGCCCTTTACGTTTCCAACCAGCTCGTGAGCCTCAACCTGGTTTGGGCGGTCTGGATCGCGACGCTTGTGAATGATGGCAAGAGGAGTGCCGAGGCGCTCTGCCCAGATGTCTGCCACGCGCACGCGACCAGAGTCCGGCGAAACCACAACTAGATCTTCCTGAGCGAACTTTTCACCACAGTGGTCAGCCAACATCGGCAAAGCCCACAGGTGGTCAACCGGGCCATCGAAGAAGCCCTGAATCTGTGGTGTGTGCAGGTCAACGCTCATTAGACGGTTGGCACCGGCAACCTTGAACAGGTCGGTCATCAGGCGAGCCGAAATTGGCTCGCGACCCTTGTGCTTCTTGTCCTGGCGCGCGTATGGAAAGAACGGAGCAACCACGGTGATTCGCTTTGCCGAGGCACGCTTTAGCGCGTCCACCATGAGAAGTTGCTCCATCATCCAGTTGTTGATACCGGCGGCGTGACTCTGAATCACGAATGCGTCAACACCGCGAACGCTCTCTTCGTATCGCACAAAGGTCTCGCCATTGGCAAAGTCGTAGGCGGTGGTTGGGGTAAGGCTGGTGCCCAGCAACGAGGCAACTTCCTCGGCTAGTCCTGGGTGAGCACGGCCACTAACAATGACAAGTCTCTTGGAGTTTGGGGTCTCAATGCTCACGCTGGCTCTTTTCTAGTTGCCGGACTTGTTCTGGTTTTTGGCTTGCTGTGCAGCTTGGGCCGCGGCGGTACCTTCGCGCTTTGAAAGCACCCAATCAGCAATGTTCCGCTGCGGGGTCACGTTCATTGCCAGGTCCCCCGGTTCAACGCTTCGGCGAACCACGGTTCCCGCTGCGGTGTAGGCTCCATCGCCAATTGTAATGGGAGCAACAAACACGTTATGCGACCCGGTGCGCACCTCGGAACCGATGGTGGAACGGCTCTTGGTAACGCCATCGTAGTTGGCAAAAATGGTTCCCGCACCAATGTTGGAGTTCACACCAATCTCGGCGTCTCCCACATAGCTGAGGTGCGGAATTTTGCTTCCTTCACCGATGATTGCATTCTTGGTCTCAACAAATGTGCCGATCTTGCCGCGCTTGCCCAGGTCGGTTCCCGGACGCAGGTAAGCGAAAGGCCCAACTGTGGCGCGTTCGCCAATGCGGCTCGCGGTGGCGTGAGTCATGGTCACGTGGGCACCGGCGCCTACCTCAACGTCGTTGAGCACGGTCTGTGGGCCAACACTTGCACCCTCGCCAATGCTGGTGAGGCCGCGTAGGTGGGTGCCAGGCAGAATCAGCGCGTCTTCACCGATGGTCACAGTCACATCGATCCAGGTGGTGTTTGGGTCGGTGATGGTCACGCCGGCAAGCTGCCAGGCGCGGCAAATGCGTGCGTTCAACTCGGCGGCAACCTCGCTCAACTGAGCACGGTCGTTGATGCCGGCAACGAGCCACTCGTCATCGATGGAAACCGCCTGAACCTTGAAGCCGTCGTGCAGTAACTCGGCGGCTGCATCGGTGAGGTACTTCTCTCCCTGAGCGTTGTGCGTGCCAACCTTGGTCAGCGCAGCCTTCAGATGCTTGGCATCGAATACGTAAACACCCGCGTTTACTTCAGAAATACCCAGCTGCTTCTTAGTTGCGTCGCGGTGCTCAACAATCTGGATGAACTGGCCATCGTTGCTGCGCAGGATTCGACCGTAACCGGTTGGGTCATCCAGGAAGGTAGTCAATACAGTTGCCGAGAAACCGCCATCGATGTGGGTTTCCAACATGTTTTCAAGAGTTTCCACGTCTAGCAGTGGCACGTCGCCAGAGGTGACCACAACGGCCCCGTCGAAGTCTTCTGGCAGAGCCGCGAGAGCACACTCAACGGCGCGACCGGTGCCAGGAATTTCATCTTGCTCTGCAATGGTGGCGGTTGGGTAAAAGGCTTCGATGTACTCGCTGAGGGTTTCTTTTTGGTGGCGCACCACGGGAATCACATGGGCGGCACCCAGGCTAGTGGCGGTTGCGAGCGCATGACCCAGTAGCGGCAAACCTGCCAACTGGTGCATTACCTTTGGACGAGCAGAGCGCATTCGGGTTCCTTGACCAGCGGCCAAAACCACCACTGCTAGCTGCCGTTCGCCCATCATTCTCCCTGTTATCAAGTTGATGGCTGGCCTACCAGGATTCGAACCTAGACAAGCGCCTCCAAAGGGCGCGGTGCTGCCGTTACACCATAGGCCACCGTGCTTTTCGCTCGCACGAAAGGCACCCTACAAGTCTGCCAGATTAGGCGAGGCTTGGGTTCCTAAAAGGCGTCACTTGCAATAAATATTGGAAATCTGCCAGCCAGATACGTTGGTAGCATCTGTGTCGGCCTCAAAAAGCACCGGACTTCCCGAGCGCACACCCACCGAATAGGAAACGGTGTCAACAATTTTTCCCGTTGGGTCAAGGAACATAACGGTAACGGCTGCACCTCGCGAGCAAGCGGCTTTAGAGGCTACCTTGAACTTTGCACAAATGGTTCCCACATTGCAGTAGTCGTTTACCGGCTTATAGGCAAAACCAACGAAGCCATCAACAGGCTTGAATCCTGCCACCGGCCAAATGGTTGCCACCGGTGGTTTTGTTGATTCTGTGGTCTTGGTTGCCGATGCACTCGGCTTAGGGGCTGCGCTAGCTGAGGCGCTTGCGATCGCTGAAGGGCTGGCGTTGGGCGTCTTGCTGGCCATCGGATACGGCGTTTTCTCAAAAGACGGCTCAATGAGCGGTTCGGAGTGGGGCTCCCCCATGGCTGCGTCCTGTTTGGCATCAAAATTGAGCAATCCGTGCTGCGTAATCCAAATTGCGCCAACAGTTACAAGGGCAGAAACCGCAGCGATGGAAACCCAGCGCAACCAATGTTTTGGCGCAGGAGTGCTGTAATCCACTTCGAGCGGTTGCGGAGGTTGGGCTGGTTCGTCAAAACCGAATAGGGCTTGGCTTTGTGCATCGAAGGCTTTATCGTCCGAAATCTCCTCGGTAACCCAGCTTGATGCACCGCACCTGAGGCAGTAATCCGCTTGAGTAGATGTTTCAGTGGAACAAACTGAGCACTTCACGGTTTTCACACTAACCACCCCTCTCGGCTGCCGAACGTCTATCTCTAGGTTATTGGATGCTCAACTTTTCGCTGGTTTCTAGCCACTCAAGTTCCAGTTGGTCGCGCTTGTCATTGAACTCGGTTTGCTTGGCTAACAGCGCCGCCAGACCCTCGTAGTCGCCCTGATCCTGTGCGGCAATCTGCTCGTGCAGGGCGGCTTCATCGGTAGCGAGTTTTTCCAGGGCACGCTCCACACGCGCCAGGTTTTTCTCGGCATTCCTAAGCTCGGCGCCGCTCAGCTTTGCCTGACCGCGGATCGCGGTCGTGGAAGCGCCACCATCAGGGTGCGATCCGGACGCGATCTCGGAACGGTGAGCGGGTGCAGCACCCACCTGGGATGCACTTTTCGACGCCTTTAGCGAGTGGCGTCGCAGCTCAAGATACTGGTCCACGCCGCCGGTTAGGTGCCTGAGGCTGCCGTCGCCAAGTAGCGCATACTGCACGTCGGTCACTCGCTCCAGCAGGTACCTGTCGTGACTAACCACGATTAGCGTTCCCGGCCACGAATCCAAAAGATCCTCCATGGCAGCCAACATATCGGTGTCCAAGTCGTTGGTTGGCTCATCCAGGATCAAAACGTTTGGTTCACCAAACAATAGGCGCAGGAACTGGAGTCGTCTCCTCTGCCCACCGCTCAAGTCGGAAATAGGAGTCTGCAACTGCTCAGTTGTGAATCCCAACTGTTCAACCAGCTGGCCAATGCCAACTTCTTTTCCATCGATGAGGAAGTAGCTCTTCTCACGACCAATGAGACTGAAAATTCGCTCGTTGCCAAACTCATCCAGCTCTCGAACTTCCTGGCTCAGCGTGGCAATATTCACGGTCTTACCGCGCTTGATTTTGCCCGCGGTTTGTTCGAGTTCACCCGATAGTAAACGCAGCAGTGTGGTTTTGCCAGCACCGTTCACGCCAACCAAACCGATGCGGTCACCTGGGCCTAGGCGCCAGGTCACGTTGTTTAGCAGTGTGCGCCCATCGATGCTGTAGGTCATGTCTTCAATGTCCACAACGTCTTTTCCAAGGCGTTGGGTGGCCATTTTTTTGAGCGAGATTTGGTCGCGCGGTGGCGGCTCGTTGGCGATGAGTTCGTTGGCCGCGTCGATGCGGAATTTTGGCTTGCTGGTTCGCGCCGGTGCTCCCCTGCGAAGCCACGCGAGTTCCTTGCGCATCAGGTTTTGCCTGCGCGCCTCGGATGCCGCTGCCGACCTGTCGCGCTCTGCGCGCTGAAGCACATACGCCGCGTAGCCGCCCTCAAACGGGTCCAGAATGCCGTCGTGAATCTCCCAGGTCTGGTTGCAAACCTCGTCTAGGAACCAGCGGTCGTGGGTAACCACAATGAGGCCACCGGAGTTGGCACCCCAGCGCTGTTTCAGGTGCTGAGCCAGCCAGGCAACACCTTCAATGTCGAGGTGGTTGGTGGGCTCGTCGAGCATGATGATGTCGTAGTCGTGAGTTAGCAGAGCCGCGAGTGCCACACGGCGACGCTGACCACCGCTGAGCTCGCTCACCTGCTTCTGCCAGTCGATGTCGTTCACCAAACCGGCAATCACGTCGCGCACCTTGGCGTCGCCGGCCCACTCGTGCTCCTGGCGGTCTCCCACAACCGCTTCGCCAACGGTTTTATGGGGGTCGAGCACGTCCTGCTGGTCTAGCATGCCAATCGTGAGTCCACTTCGATAAGTCACGCGGCCGCTATCTGTGGTTAGCCGTTTGGCCAACACCTTTAGAAGAGTGCTCTTGCCATCGCCATTGCGGCCCACGATTCCAATGCGGTCGCCATCATTTACACCGATGGTGATCCCGTTGAATACGGTCTTGGTTGGAAAGTCGTGGCGGATAGCTTCCGCGCCTAGCAGGTGGGCCATGTTGCTCCTAATTGACCAGTTGAGCGGCGCCTGCCGGCGAACTGGTAACAATCGCCTGCTGCCCGTAAGTGCGAAGTCGGCTTGCGATTGTGACTGCGTCATTGGCGTCACGCGCCAAGAAAGCGATGGTAGGGCCGGAGCCTGAGACAATCGCTCGGAGCGCGAACACCTGCTGTTCCAAGTCAAGAATTTGCTGGAGCTCCGGCCGCAGACTCACTGCCGCCTCTTGCAGGTCATTGTGCAACAGCGGCGCGATTTCCTCGGCGGTAGCGCCGGCACGAAGTGCTGTTGTGAGCTTTGCGCTCATCGATGCGTTCTTTATCTTGGTTGGGTCTTGGTTGCGGTTGGTGCGAATGCGGTCCAGTTCGGCAAATACGGCCGGCGTGCTCAGTCCGAAATCGCTTGGCACCAAAACCCAGTTCAGTTCGGAGGTTTGCTTGATGCTCTTGAGGTCGTCACCAACGCCCAGGCCAGAGGCGGAACCACCCAGCAGAGCAAACGGCACGTCGGCGCCGAGGCTGGCTGCCGCAGCAAGCTTTACCTCTTTGGAAAGTTCGAGGTGCCAGACCTTTTCCACTGCCAGGATTGCGGCGGCGGCGTCTGCCGATCCGCCACCCATTCCACCAGCAACGGGCACTGTCTTGTGCAGCGCAAACCTGAGCGGAATCGGCTTCTTGATGCCCGCGGCCTTGGCAAGTGCCTTGGCTGCCTTGACCACAAGGTTGGAAGTGTCGGTTGGCACAGCGGCCAAATGATCTGCACCGATGGGACCAGCGGCACTCACACTCCACTCGCCGTCCAACTCAACCACAACGGTCTCGGCTAGATCCACGCTCTGGTACAGGCTTGCCACCTGGTGGTAGCCGTTCTCGAGAAGCGGGCCCACGCGGAAGAACATGTTGATCTTGCCAAATGCCGTAGCGGCAACCACAGGCTCACAGAGCAGTCGCTGGAACACGTTTTGCAGCACTGTGTCCCAGTAAGTCTGAGCCCAGGCGAGTTCCGCCGAGTTGTGCAGGTGCTCGTGGAACACACTCACTCGATACAGCCCGGGGCGAATGGAATCGAACGTGAGTTCAACTCTGCTCAGGTTGCCAAACGTGTAACCAAGGCGAATGTTGGTTTCTGTCTTGATGAGTCGCTGCGGTTGCTCCACCGGCCAAGAAGCTGGATCGTTGAACATGCTAAAAATGCGAGGCAAGTCGGCCCCAAAGAATCGAGATGTGGTTGCGGTGAACCAGCCACTCTTGCTGGTCTTCACATTCCAGAGCTGCATCAGTTAACGCTCGTTTGGCTCGACATTTTGTCTGCGTCTATTTTCGCGAGGGCAATCTTCAAGAAGTCGTGAACGTCAAGCTGCTCGCCACGCTTTTGCGGGTCAATTCCGGCTGCCACCAAAATGGCCTCCGCAGCGGATGCGGAACCAGCCCAATCGGCTAGGGCCTGACGCAGAGTCTTGCGGCGTTGACCGAAGGCACCATCCACAGCGGCAAAGGTTGCCAGGCGTAGAGTTTCGTTACCCAACGGAACGGCGCGCTTGGCAAAGTAAACCAGTGCCGAATCCACGTTTGGCACAGGCCAGAAAATGTTGCGGCCGATGTTGCCCGCAAGGGCCGAGTCAGCGTACCAGGCCAGCTTCACGCTGGGAACGCCATAAACCTTGTTGCCCGGCTTTGCAGCAAGCCGGTGTGCAACCTCTGCCTGCACCAGAACCAAACCGGTCTGCAGACTCTGGAACTGCTCTAAAAAGTGCAACAGCACAGGCACGCTGATGTTGTATGGCAGATTTGCAACCAGTGCACTCGGCTGGTCTCCCAGGTCAGTGACCTTCAAAGCGTCCTCGTGAATCAGCGAGAAGTTGGCGCCTGGCGCACGCTTGGCAATGGTCTGCTCCAAAGCCGCCGCCATCTTGGGATCAATCTCAACCGCAATCACCTTGTGGGCAACCTCGATGAGGCCCAGGGTGAGCGAACCCAGGCCCGGCCCAATCTCAACCACGGTTTCGGTGCCGTCCAACTTGGCGGCCGAAACGATGCGTCGAATGGTGTTCGGGTCGGTCACGAAGTTCTGACCGAGTTTTTTGGTGGGCACAACGTCAAGTCGTGCCGCCAAATCACGGATGTCATTTCCGCCGAGAAGTTCTGCAGGAGTAGCCACTATGGCACCTTCGAACTATCTGCCGGAGGTGCTAGCAAGTTGTGAACCGTAGAGGCAATATCGGTGTTGGCGGTGAGCAAACCAGACTGCCAACTTCCGTATACGCGTTCAGTGTTTTCCGTGAGCTGAGCGGCCCACTCGTTCACGCCCTTACCCAAAACTTCCGCCATGAATCTAACGGTGATCGGCACCAGGTAAGGCGCGTTTGGGCGGCCACGGAAAGGCTCAGGCGTTAGGAACGGCGCGTCGGTTTCCACCATCACCAGTTCAGGCCTGGCCACAGCAAGGGCGTCGCGCAAATACTGGTTGCGCTTGATGGTGACATTGCCTGCAAAGCTCATGTACCAACCGTTTTGGTTGCAAATCTCAGCCAACTCAACGTCTCCGCTGAAGCAGTGAAACACTACTCGCTCCGGAGCCCCAACCTTTTGCAGGGTTTTAACTACCTGGTCGTGCGCCTCACGATCGTGAATCATTAGAGCAATATCGTTTTCCTTAGCAATGCGAATGTGCTCTTCAAACGAGTACTGCTGCAACTCCAGACTGGCATCGCCCTCGGTGCGGAAAAAGTCCAGACCAGTTTCACCAATCGCTCGAACTCGCGGCTGACCTGCAAGTTCGGCAATTCCAGCGATGGCTTCGTCAAGTCGAACCTTGGTTTCGTAAAGAGGCGCCTCGTTTGGGTGCAGCGCAACTGCGGCCAAAACCCGTGGTTCAATGGCGGCAACCTGGGCACTCCATCTTGAGCTGTCCAGAGTCACGCCAACTTGAACCACACCGAGCATTCCGGCTTCCTGAGCCAGATCCAAGTGTTCCCGATAGGTCAGTGGCTCATCGCCGTCGGCGATTTCCATGTGAGTGTGATTGTCGTAGGTGCCAACCTCGAGCGGCTCAGGCAACTCAGGGTATTTCAGGTCCTTGCGGTGTTCGTTTGCGTCGTAGTTCACGCGCTTGCGAATGTGAGGGGTTAGCTCACCGCTCGCCTCGTGATCTGCACACATAAACGATTACTTAGCTTCGGTCTCAATGCGAGGGAACAGTGGCTCAAGTTCGGCAAGTGCTCCGCCGGCCTTGAGTTGACCCCAGATGGCGGCCTTGCCCAACGGCTGGTCATCGATGCTTCCCCCAGTGGTTGCACCAAGCGCAACCCAGAGCTTTGCCGTTGCCTTTGGAGTGATTGGGTTTAGCAGCACTGCAAGGGCACGCAGACCCTCGGCAGTGGTAACCAGAACGGTTGCCAAACGCTCGCGATTTGCCTCGTCCTTGGCAAGCGCCCAAGGCTCCTGCACGGTGATGTAGTTGTTCAGTTCGTCAACCAAAGTCCAGATTGCCGCGATGGCATCCTGGATCGCTAGGTCATCCATGCTGGCCTCGGCTTTAGCAACTGCAGCGGCTGCAACAGCCTGAACCTGCTCCTCAGCCGCGGTAACAACGCCGGACTCTGGAAGCACGCCATCGAAGTAGCGGTGAATCATGGCGATGGCGCGGCTGGCGAGGTTGCCGAATCCGTTGGCTAGCTCGGCCTGGTAACGAGCGGAGAGGTCTTCCCAACTGAACGAGCCATCGGACCCAAAGGCAATTGCCTTCATGAAGTAGTAACGGAATGCATCTGAACCAAAGGTGTCGGTGATCTGGCTAGGAGCGATTCCGGTGAGTTTGCTCTTGCTCATTTTCTCGCCACCCACGAGGAGCCATCCGTGTCCAAAAACCTGAGTAGGTGGGGTGAGCCCAGCGGCCATGAGCATTGCCGGCCAAATCACCGCGTGAAAACGCAGGATGTCCTTGCCCACAATCTGAACCGAGGCCGGCCAGAGGCTCTCAAACTTGGCCTTGGCTTCCGCCGAATCGTCTCCGTAGCCAATCGCGGTGATGTAGTTGAGCAGCGCGTCGAACCACACGTAGGTGATGTGACCGTTGTCCCAAGGAATATCGATTCCCCAGTCGAACTTTTCCTTGCTGCGACTGATGCTTAGGTCTTCGAGTCCACGTCGAACAAACGAAACCACCTCGTTCTTTGCGCTTTCAGGCTGCACAAACTTTGGGTTGGCCGCGTAAAAGTCCAAGAGCTGCTGCTCAAACTCGCTCAACTTGAAGAAGTAGTTGGTCTCCTGCAGCTTCTCAACCGGGCGGGTGTGGATGGCGCAAACCTGCTGGCCTGCAAACTCTTCAACGCCATCGATGAGGTCAGCCTCGGTCTTGTATTCCTCGCAACCAACGCAGTAGTTGCCCTCGTATGAACCCTTGTAAATGAATCCCGTGTCGTAAAGGTGCTGCAGGAAGACCTGCACGTTCTTCTCGTGACGCGGCTCGGTGGTGCGAATGAAGTCTTGGTTATTAATGTCGATGGTCTCGAGAAGAGGCAACCAGGACTCTTCAACCAGCTTGTCTGCCCAAACCTTAGGGCTCACCTTGTTGGCGGCTGCGGTGCGAAGGATCTTCTCACCGTGCTCATCGGTGCCGGTTAGCAGGAACGCGCTCTCGCCTCGCTGACGGTGCCAGCGGGTCAAAACGTCGGCCGCAACCTCGGTGTAGGCGTGGCCTATGTGAGGTGCATCGTTCACATAAAAAATGGGGGTAGTCGCATAAAACGACTTAGAGGCAGACATGCCTTCTATCTTAATTCAGTGCCTGCTTGCGCTTTTGTAAAACCAGGTCATAGAGCTCAGATTTACTCACTCCTGCAACCTCGGCAATTTGCGCCACAGCTAGTTTGAGAGGACTTCCTGCGGCAACCAGTTCTAGCACCTGATCAATCACATCGATGGCCTGGTGCTGCGTTGCCTCCGCTCCCGAGATCACCAAAACCATTTCACCCTTGGGCTCGGTTTTGGCCCACTCCACCAGACTCGCCAGGGTTCCACGCTCGGTGTGCTCAAACTTCTTGGTGAGTTCACGACTCACGGTTGCGGCACGTTCCGCACCCAACACGGCGAGCGCCGACTGGAGTGACTCAAGAATTCGGTGCGGGCTCTCAAAGAAAACCATGGTGCGGGTTTCATGCTTGAGAGTTTCAAAAAGCCTGCTGCGCTCCCCCTGCTTGCGGGGCAAGAAACCCTCAAAGCTAAATCGGTCGGTTGGGAGACCGCTAACGGCGAGCGCCGAAAGCACAGCACTGGGGCCCGGAATCACAGTGACTTCGATACCTGCGGCAACCGCAGCCCGAACCAGCAGGAAGCCGGGGTCGCTAACAGTTGGCATGCCGGCGTCTGAGACAACAAGCAGGTTCTGTTCGCGCGCAATTTCGAGCATCTGCTCGACGCGCTCCCCCTCGTTGTGTTCATGAAGGCTGAACAGTTTGGCGTTTAGTCGAATACCGAGCGCGTTGGCTAGTTTGAGCAGCGTTCGGGTGTCTTCAGCGGCAATGAAACCGGTGTGCTGCAAGTGCTCCACCAAGCGCGGTGATGCGTCGGACAAGTTACCGATTGGAGTTGCAGCCAGAATGAGCACACTCCATTCTGGCATTAGCATTCACTTGTGTCTGTGAAACAACAAGCCATCGATGTGTACCACCGCTACATGCGGTTCAGTTTCTGGATTGTTGGCGCAATTGCTGCGTTTCTTCGTCTGTTCAACCTGGGGTATCCGCACGCTCTGGTATTTGATGAAACCTATTACGTAAAGGATGCCTGGAGTCTTTCGCACCTGGGTTACGAAGGAATCTGGAAAACGGGCAGCGATGCCCAGTTTCTGGCGGGACACGTAAATACCTACACCCAGGCGGGCAGTTTCATTGTTCATCCGCCGCTGGGTAAATGGTTGATCTCGCTCGGAATGTTGATTTTTGGGCCGCAAAACTCGTGGGCCTGGAGAATCGTGCCAGCACTCTTTGGCATCGGACTTGTGGTTCTTCTAATGTTCACCACCAAACGCCTGCTGGGAAGTCACAGCGCGGCTACTCTGGCTGGTTTGCTTCTCGCCATCGATGGGCACGCCATTGTTTTGAGCCGCACCGCCCTGCTGGATGGTTTCTTGGCGTTCTTTGTGCTTCTGGCGTTTTACTTCTTGATTCGTGATCGCGAAGATGCCCGGGTGAAGTACACGCTCATGGCACTGCGGCAACACGGCGGCGAGCGCGTGTCTGGCCATGATCAGATTCGATTTGGTGGTGGCGTGATTTGGGCCCGACCATTCTTAGTTGCAATGGCGATTGCTCTTGCTCTAGCAACCAGCATCAAGTGGAGCGGCGCATACTTTGCACTGTTTTTTGGGGCGTACGTGGTGATAAGCGAGCTTCTGTTGCGTCGCCGCTACAAGCTTCGAGACTGGTTCCTAGACGGCCTACTTAGCCAGACACTCGCAAATCTGGTACTAATGGTGCCGGTTTACCTGGGTGTTTACGTTGCTAACTGGCTCGGTTGGATTCTCACCAATCGTGGCTACGCTCGCGGGAGCAAAGACACCTGGTGGGCCAGTCTGTGGCAATACCATGTGGATATTTACGGTTTCCACGTGAACCTGCACACGCCGCACTCGTATGCCAGCAACCCGCTAACTTGGCTGTTTCTGGGTCGCCCCACATCGATGTTTTATGTTGGCACTCCAACTGGAGCCGACTGCCCCGCGTTCAACGGACCAAACGGCTGTGCCAGTGCAATCACAGCACTGGGCAACCCTTTCATTTGGTGGGGCGCCTTGGCCGCGATGCTCTACCTGCTGTTGCACTACCTGCGCCGGGGCAACCGCACCGAGGGTCTGATTTTGCTAGGCGTTGGTGCCGGCTACCTGCCTTGGCTGTTGTACATGCAGCGCACTATCTTTCAGTTCTACGCAATCGCGTTCTTGCCGTTCAGCATTCTGGCTCTGGTATACGTACTCAGGTCGCTTTGGTACCGGCGCCCCAACGCCAACACTCTGGCGCGGGCCATCTACTTTTCGGAACCGAGCGACACCGGACGGGAAATCACACCTGCCGATGTGCCCACCCGCTGGCGCAAGGCGATAGTTATATACCTGGTGAGCACCGCAGCCATCAGCGTTTTCTTCTTGAGTATCTGGTGGGGTGTGAACACGCCTTACTGGTTCTGGTTGATTCACATGTGGCTGCCCACTTGGATTTAGCGCGAGGTAGGCTGAAACCACAATGAGCAGTTACTCCGCAATGTTGCGAAACCCCGGCGTCACCCGAATCATGGGCTCTCAGCTGGTTGCCCGTTTCGCCTTCGGCATGATGAGCCTAGGGTTTGTAATCTTCATCTCACGCACCTACCACTCCTATACTCTGGCCGGTGTGGCACTCGGCGCCGAAACCGTTGGCGCGGCAATTTCCGGACCCGTTCTGAGCCGGCTAATCGGACGCATCGGAGTTCGCAGACTCATCGGTGCCACCACGGCAATCACCTCGATTCTTCTCGTGATTCTCGCGCTGGTGAAGCTTTCCGACCCGCTCGTTATTGTGGTTGGTTTGTCCATCGGCCTAAGCTCTCCGCCCATCCAGGCATCGGTTCGAGCCATCTATCCACACCTGGTTCCAAAGAGTCAGCAACAACGATTGTTTAGTTTGGATGCCACGCTCCAAGAACTAATTTGGATCTTCGGACCGGTGCTAGCCACGGGCGTAGCCGCAGCCGTTGCTCCTTTCGCGGTGATGGTTCTCATGGCCATGGTGCAAATGATGGGTTCCTTCCTGTTCCTAATCAACCGCGAAGTTGGAACCACCAAAATTCCAGAATCTACAACTCGTTTGGGCGGGGTACTGAAGAACAAAGCAATCATGGGCCTAGTTGTAATCGGCGCGCTATTGATCGGTTCGTTTAGCGGAGTAGAGGTTGGCACGGTTGGCATCCTCGCCACCGGTACCGCCGGTCTGGTGATCAGCGTATTCAGTATTGGCAGCCTCATCGGTGGGTTCGTGATTGGTCCGCGCGCCAAGAATGCGAAGTGGCTCACTGGCTTTAACCTGCTGATTCTGGCTGGCTACTCGCTCAGTTTGGTGAACCCAGGCAACCCTTGGTGGCTGGCCCTATGCTGGTTCATTTCGGGTTTGGGAATTGCTCCAGCCCTTGGCCTTACCGCCATGCTGGTAAGCGTTGTGCTCAAGCACGGAGACGCCGCCGAGGCTTACGGGTGGATCATGACTGGGCAGCTTGCGGGATACTCCATCGGTGCCGCGGTTGCTGGTTACTTCATCGACAACATTGGTTCAACCTCCGGCCTCTGGGTTGCAAGCATATTCCAGGTGGGAACCATTCTGGCCTGCCTCATTTGGCTTCCATCGATGCCGGTTTTTGGCACCAACGATCAAACTCAAAGCATCCCGGTTATCGCCGACCAGCACTAACTTCACAGGCACAAATAACAACCAACCAATAGGGAGACCCAATGGCCGTTTTCGCAGTTCAATATGTTTATACCGATGACACCGAGCAGGTAAACGCTATTCGCCCAATTCACCGCGAGTGGTTGCAGCACCTACTTGACCAGGGTGACCTGCTTGCCAGCGGTCCAATGGTTGACTACCCGGCTGCGCTCCTGATTTTCAAATCGGAGTCTCTAGAGTCCGTGAACCACCTGCTGGACCAGGACCCGTTCGACATTGCCGGCGTGATTGTGGAGCGAGAAGTTCGGGAATGGAACCCCGTGTTTGGACCTTTCAACTAACATGACTTTCTCACTAGAGCAGAACCCGGTAATCACGCTCAACAGCGGGCAGAAGATTCCGCAACTCGGCCTTGGCGTTTATAAGGTCAGCCAAGACATTGCCGACACCCTGATGATTCAGGCCATTGAAGCGGGATACCGCCGCATTGATACCGCCGCTCTCTACGACAATGAACTTGAGGTTGGCTCGGGCCTTCGCAAGAGCGGCATTCCGCGCGAGGAACTTTTCGTGACCACCAAGATTTGGAACGACCGCCAGGGGTACGCAAACGCGCTAGAGGCCATCGATGAAAGCCTTGACAGACTAAAGCTTGACTACATTGACATGCTGCTCATCCACTGGCCAAAGCCCGCTCAGGACCTATACGTTGAAACCTGGCGCGCGTTTGAAGAAGTGCTTGCCAGTGGCCGGGTTAAGGGCATTGGAGTGAGTAACTTCATGCCGGCGCACCTGGACAACTTGCTGGCAAACGGCTCGGTCGTGCCAGCCCTCAATCAGGTTGAGCTAAACCCTGGTTTCCAGCAGCCGGAGCTTCGCGCTTATAACGCGGCACACGGCATAGCCACCGAGGCCTGGTCCCCTATCGGTAGAAATAAGTTTGCCGACAATGCTGTGATGCTCGGTATTGCCAGCAAACATGGCAAGAGCGTGACCCAGGTGATTATTCGCTGGCACATTCAACTTGGCAATCTGGTGATACCTAAGACTTCAAACCCTGACCGTCTGGTTGAAAACATCGATGTGTTCGACTTCGAACTTAGCCATGCCGAAATGGCTGCAATCGCCGCTCTCGACACAGGCGTCCGCTACGGACCAAGTCCGGATGAGTTCTAAATGCGCGTGCTAATTAGCGGTGCAAGCGGTCTGGTGGGAACCGAACTGATTCAACAGCTCAAGGCGCGCGGCGATGAACCAGTTCGCCTGGTGAGGCGTCCAGCGGTTTCCAGCGATGAGCTGGAGTGGGACCCAACAACGTTGCGCTTGGATGCGGCTGCCCTCGAAACCATCGATGCGGTGGTGAACCTGGCGGGAGCCACCACAGGCAAACTTCCGTGGACCAAGGCGTACAAATTGGAACTGATTCAGAGCCGGATTAACAGCACCCAGACACTTGTGAACGCCATGAATGCGGCGAGCAAGAAGCCAAAGGTTTTTGTGTCTGGTTCGGCGAGTGGTTTTTACGGCGATGCTGGAGAGCGTGTGCTCACCGAGGCAGACCGGGTTGGCGCGGGATTCTTGGCGGAGCTGGCAAGCAAATGGGAGGCAACCGCAACAGGTGTTGATTCTTCCGTGCGGTTAGTTCTGATCAGAACCACCATGGTTCTTTCGCGAAGCAAAGGCGCACTTGGCCGACTATTGCCGCTCTTGAAGCTGGGGGTAGGCGGACCACTTGGTAGCGGCAAGCAATACTGGGCCTGGATCAGCGTGGTAGACGAAGCGGCTGCCATCCTGCACCTGATTGATACGCCAAACGCGAGCGGACCGTTCAACCTGACCGCTCCGGAACCCGCCACCTGCAAGCAGTTGGTTGATGCGTTGGGCAAGGCGTTGCACCGACCCACCGTGGTTCCAGTTCCCGCCTTTGCATTGCGACTTGCTTTTGGCGAAGGCGCGGATGAGTTGTTGCTTTGTTCTCAAAACATGAGCCCAAAACGTTTGCTCGACTCTGGTTTCAAGTTCACTCACCCAACTCTTGCCGGCGCAGCCAGCTGGGTGGTTGGCACCGACTAGCCAACAGCCAGTTTTGGGGTTTATCAGTTCACCCTGCGTTCACGTTTCGGTAACTTGGTTAAGATTGCCAAGTGAACTTTTCAAACTTTAACGACTTGCTCAGGCAAATCGAGTTGGCATCGCTAACTTATCGATTCGTGCTCGACGTTGCCTCGGTTCTCGTCCTTGGCTTGGCTATGTTCCAGCGCCGCCACAAGCGCCGCGACATCCTTGCGATGATTTTCACTTTCAACATCGGAATCTTTGTGGTGCTTACCGCAATCACTTCACAAGAGGTTTCGGTTGGTGTTGGCTTCGGTCTCTTCGCAATTCTTTCGATTATTCGACTCAGAAGTGGCGCGGTAGACAACATCGAGCTAAGTTACCTATTCACAACGCTGGTACTGGGCTTGGTCAACGGATTCGGTCACGCAATCAACCCAATCCTGATCATCTTGAATGTGATACTTCTCTTGGCTATCTACCTGGGAGATCTGAACCTAACCCGCCGTCAGCTGCAGATTGAAAAGCAGGCTCAGCGGACGCTGAAGAAAATGTCTGTTGTGCTCGACATTGCGGTGAGCAATGACGAACAAGCCATGGAGCAATTGGAAAGCCGCTTTGACTACAACATTCAAAGTGCCGTGGTTGAGAGCGTGGACTTCATTCAAAATCGCAGCAAGGTTCGCTTTTACTACCTGGCAGCTTCGGATCCCGAGTTGGAGAAAGACGCTTCATCCAAAGACGACGACCTAGACGACTAGACGTTAAAGCGAAAACCCCACTCGCACTAGGCGGTGGGGTTTTGCCTTTAAGTTTTACTTAGCAGCTGGCTTCTTAGCAGCTGGCTTCTTAGCAGCTGGCTTAGCAGCAGCCTTCGCAGGAGCCTTAGCAGCTGGCTTAGCAGGAGCCTTAGCAGCTGGCTTAGCCGCTGGCTTTGCAGCAGCCTTAGCAGCAGGCTTAGCGGCAGCCTTAGGTGCAGCCTTCGCAGGAGCCTTAGCAGCTGGCTTTGCAGCAGCCTTAGGTGCAGCCTTCGCAGGAGCCTTAGCGGCAGGCTTTGCAGCAGCCTTAGGTGCAGCCTTCGCAGGAGCCTTAGCAGGAGCCTTCGCGGCTGGCTTAGCAGCAGCCTTAGGTGCAGCCTTCGCAGGAGCCTTAGTGGCAGGCTTTGGTGCGGTGGCCTTGGCTACCTTTGCAGCAGCTGCCTTGGTACCAGCCTGAGCGGTCTTACTTGCAGTCTTTACGGCGGTGGTGGCTACCTTCTCGGCAACCTTGGTGCCGGAAGTAACTGCCTTTTCTGCCTTCTTAGTTGCGGAAGCAACGGTCTTCTTTGCCTCAGCAACGATCTCGTCGGTTTCCTTCTTTACGTCGGTTGCGATTGCGGTAGCAACCTTTGCAACCTCAGGTGCGTTCTTCTTAAAGATGCGCTTGATGCTGTCGATAAATGCCACGATGAAATTTCCTTTATTCAATGGGGGTTAGTTCAAGGTTACCTCAGACAACGCTCAGGAAGCCATAAGGTTTAGGTGCTGTTACCTTGTGTTTACTGCTATCCAACGTTTCTGCGCTTGCGCAGAATTTCGTCGATGTCCAGAGTTGTTGTTGCCTCTTGCGCAACCGGTAGTGGTTTCACTTGGGCCAAAGTTGGCTGTTCAAGGTTTCCAATGTGGCCGGCGTGCAATGGCTTTGGCAGTTCAACTGGAGTCCAGCCTGCCGACTCTTCCTGCGCCTCAACAATGGTTGGTGCAACATCCATCGATGGGCGTAGAGAAGTGGTTTGAGCAACCCGTGTTCTGTTTGCCAGGCTGGCTGCCAAAAGCGCGGTGTGACGACGGGTGGCAGTGCGAGTCACCAAAACGGAAACCACCGCAACGCCAAGCCCGGCAAGGCTGACTGGCCAAAGAGTGGCAGCGTCAGCCAAAGCAACCAAGGCGGTGATTACACCACCCACCAGGGTGAAGCCAAAGATCATTCGAATCTGGCTTAGGCGCAAACTCATGCGAGCAATCGAAACCATTTTGGTTGGCTTCTCCGTGCGCTCACGAAGCTGCTTGATCTGTTGGGTTCGCTGGAAGCGTTCTTCAAAACTGCGAACGTCTTCGGTTCCTCGCTTGCTCAGCGACGGAATGATTACGCCAACGGAAACTATGGCAACGATCACCATGAGGATTCCGGTTAGCGAGGAAGAGTTCATGCTTCAACGATATGAGTGAAGCACCTGCCGACTAGTTATTTAATTCGGCGTGTTCCAATGTTTCTGCGTAATCTGCAGGATTGGGGTAGACCAGCTTGGGAACTTCACCGCGCAACCAACGATTGAGCACTCCCCTAGGAACTTCTTCGTGTGTGAGAGCGAACACGAAGTGATCGCGCCAAGCACCATTGATGTGAATGTAGCGCTGCTTCAAACCCTCGTATCTGAAACCAAGTTTTTGCACAACGCGAAGCGACGCGGAGTTCTCGGGGCGAATGTCGATTTCGATTCGGTGCAACCCAACCACGTTGTAGAGATAGTCAGAAACAAGAGCAACTGCGGTTGGCGTGATTCCCTTTCCGGCAACCTCCGGAACAACCCAGTATCCGATGACCGCACTGCTCACCGATCCGTGAAGAATGTTAGCCACATTGATCTGTCCAACAATTTGTCCTTGGTGCTCAATCACAAACGGCAAGCCCGTGTGGTCGTCCACTGCGCGTAGAAGCGAACGAACCATGCCGCGAATGTCGAAGGAGTTTGGCGCATGCGGGTTGGTGGCTTCCCACGGGCGAAGCCAACTGCGGTTTCCGAGAAGAGCCTTTTCCAGGGCTTTCACGTCTTTCATTCGCACCAGACGTAATCGCACATCTGCGTGCGTGAGTGCAAAAGACATTCCCATAGTGTCAAAATTAGCGTTATGCAAAGTGAAGATGCGCCAAATGCCAAGAAGTTACTCAGGTCGCAATTGTCTGAGGCGCGTCAAACTCTTGCTAAGGATCCAGAGACTGCATCGATGCTTGCCGCGCAACTCAACCAACTGGTGACCTCGCTGCAAGCTAAGATCGTTGCCGCGTACCTGCCTTTTGGCACCGAACCCAACATCATGGATTTTGTTGAAGGCGCAGCCGGACGCGGAATCACCTTGGTCATGCCGGTGAGTCAACTCGACCAAAGCATGCACTGGGTGGAATACACGGGTCTCTCAGCGCCTGGGATTTTTGGGTTCCATGAGCCAACCGGCATAGAAGCTTCACTCGAGAGCGCCGAACTCATTCTGATTCCGGCAAGTGCGGCCGACCAGCAAGGAAATCGCCTTGGCAAAGGCAAAGGCTTTTACGACATCGCTTTGGCGCAACTGGCCAACCGGATTCCTGTTGCGGCAGTGGTTTACGATCAAGAGGTTTTGGAGCAACTTCCCATCGAGGCTCATGACCAAGCGGTAGATTACGTGGTCACGCCAAAGCGCACCATCGCAGTGGGTTAAAATATTCCCGTGCCAACCTACTCATACAAGTGCAAAGCCTGCGGTCACGCGTTTGACGTGCAGCAGTCTTTCAGCGACGCCGCGCTGACCAAGTGCCCTAATTGCCAGGGCGAACTGGTGAAGGTTTTTGGAAACGTTGGCGTGGCTTTCAAGGGTTCGGGCTTTTACATCAACGACTCGGGCAGCAACGGCTCCTCGAGTGGCGCTAAGAAGGACTAGCTCCCTTTACTGCCAGTGCGGCGGTTTGTCCTGCTTCAGTCTTTGGTCGTTATTCAGCGCCGGTTTGTCTCCCCAAGCGTGATCGGTGTCCTCAAACGCGGTCTCGTCTTCAAACACCGTCTGCGTCTTGGCGTAAACCTGCATTCCCAGAAGTTGAGCAGTGTCTTTGGCAAACTTCTCCGGGTCACTGAATAGTTGCAGTGCGTAAACTCGCTTGTAGGTCCAACCGTGCGCCAAAAGCACTGCCGGGCGGTAAACCAAACTCACCAGAAGTTCGGTTCCAGCTATGGTCCAGTCTGGTTCCAGAACCACAGCACGGTTTGAATAACTGGCCACTAGGCTCAGGACGCTACTGGCTCCGTAGCCCAGTTTCACGGTAACGCCAAGCTTGCGAAGGCGAATGGCCAGGTCCTCAAGAATCGGATCAGTCTCGAGAGGCTCAGACTTGTTAACGTTTTTCAACAACGCCATCAAGTCGCGCAACTGGCCAACTCCTCCGGCGCTCTGATCCGCCAGATCCGTGTGACTAAAGCAGGTAACCAAAGTGAACTGCTTGCGCGCACTTACGAGCAGGTTGGCGAGTGCGCGGCGACCATCGTTGCTTGAAAGCTCACCCAAATTTGTGAGCATCGCACCCTGCGGAGTGCGGCCAAAGCCAACACTGAAAATCACTCTGTCGGCAATTCGGTGAGCCAACTGGCTCATGGTGGCAATCTCAAAGCGCTCGCGTCCGTGGCCCTCAAAGAACTCGTTCAAGTGAGCTCGAGTTTTTAGGCCGTTCATCACCGAATTGCGGATTCGCTCCGCATGCATCTGGCTAGCAGTTGCCACCAGAAGTGAGTCTTGCGGATGCCAAAGTGCGTGGTTGTAAATAAGCTCTACGGTCTTATCAACTTCGGCGTCGAGGCTTTCGGTGGCGCCTTCGATGTTGCTGTTGGCTCGGTTGCCTTCGGAGATTTCCTCATGCTGTACGTGGCTATTGCCAAAGTAATCATCGATGGATGGTTCAAACGCAATACGGTTTTGGTAGAACTCACGGTTGATGAACTCACCAAGCACCTGGCCGTCTGGACGGTAGCTCTGACGCAGGGTTTCCTGGCCAAATGCAGCGGCAACCATGCTAAGCACGCTTGGAGCAACTGCTTCCACTTGGCTGGCAACGGGGCGCGCCTCGATTTCAAAGCCCGATGGAACGGCAATGGCGTTATCGCCAAATGCAATCACTTGAGCCGCGCGTTTGAACCCACCCAGGTTTTCGGCAACTGTGCTTCCTGCGGCGTCCAAAATAACGAGCACATCAAATTCCATACCCGAAGGGATTTCCTTGGTGATCTCAAACGGAGACATTCCAACGCAGGTACTGAGATTCCCCACTAGGTCGGGAGCGGCTTCGAACACCTGCCTGAGTGTGGCCTTTCCAGTCTTCAACTGCTCCTTGAGAGCCGCGGCCTGTTGGGCCTGCTGACCGATACCTGTGCGCCACTCACCCGCGAGATGGTTGGCAGCCATTGATCTATTTTCAGAGAGCAGCTGGGCGCTTAGCAGAGCGAACTGCTCTTCGAGAGACTGAATCCCCATGGTGCTCTGAGCAATCAACTGGGCGTTCTGCTGGGCCAGGTACTCAAACGCACTCTGCCACCAAGCAAGGTCAAACTCGGTGCCAATGTGCTCGCGCGCAACGTGCAGTCTGGCAAGGTCGCGCATCAGGTCTTCGAGTCCGAGTTGGCGAAGTTCGTTGGCAACCATAGCGCGTTCGCCCAGGTTCTCCAGCGCACCGGTGTCTTCAACCAGACTTGTTAACTTTGCAGTCAGTTCAACGTGCGAAAGGTTAGCTAGGTGCGGATCGGTCCCTTGCGGGTCTAGGTGACGCTGAAGCGAATCTAGGTCGCTCATCAACGCCTGAAAGGTCACGAGTGCGTCGTTGATGCCATTTGGCACTGTTGGTGGCTTCAGGCTGGTGCTGTAGCGGTTCCAGTCCACGCGTTGTTCATCGATGGCTTTCAATGAAGCATTGATATCAGCCACGTGCATTCCGGGACGCACAAATTCCTTGGCTAGCTTCTTGAGGCGACGACGGGTGCCGCCCGACATCTCGCCCTTCTCCTTGCGAGGCGCTGTTGCAATGATTACGTCACTCAACGAGCGGTCGAACACTCCAGGGTTGAAGCGGTCCAGGCTCTCGCGAATGCCAGCGAACAGGCGAAGGTAGCTGCCCATTTCGGCAACACTGTTGGCTGGCTTGAACTCCACCGCAGCAATGAACTCTTCGAGTTTCTTGGCCAACGATGGGTAGGTTTCGTCGCGCAACTTCTTGGCAACTGCAATAGCCTGGGTGACCTCGGTTGGTGATTCGAATCGAGCTTGGAACCAGGCAGAGTCTTGCGGACCGTACTTGAACTCACCGAGCTCGAATGCCTTCAGCAACAGGCTCAAAGCGTGGTCACGGTTTGGTTCGGCTAGTAGATTTTCACGCTGAATTCGGGCGCCCGTCACGGGTGCGTGTGGCATTCCAGAAAGTTCAGCAAGTTTGGTGAGCACATCCAGAACGCTCACGCCAAGAGACTCATCTTTGTGGGCAAGCCCATCGAAGTAAGCATCTAGATCGTTACTTATGGCTTGGAACTGAACCTTGGTCTCGCTCGCTGAAACCGGCAGCACCTTCTCGTTTCGGCTAATGGCCGCAATCACGTCCATCCAGGCGGTGTGACTTCTCAGCAGCAGGCCGTTCAGACCTATCTGGGCAAATCTGTCTCCTAGCTCGTTGAGGGTTTGGCGACGAGGAGCGAGCACTAAAACTCGCTTGTCGGCGAGCGCCAGATTGGCGAGCAGGTTCACAACGGTCTGGGTGTAACCGCACCCCGGCAAAGTCTCAACCGCAAAACTTTGGCCGGCAAGCGCGCGAGCCACGATTCGTTCCTGAACCTTATCGGCCTGAACCACAGATGCCACGGCGGCAAGTTGTGCGTCCTCTAACAATGGCAGCGCCTCGGGAACCGCAGCTCCATCGATGAGGGTGTTCAGCAGCGGAATGTTTGCAGTTTCGATGTCGGCCAAAAGCTGGGTTGGAACAGTGGTGAAGTTTCCAACCGCCAGAATTCGCTTTAGATCGAGCGAACCCGCGTTACCCACCGTTTGGCTCAGGTAATCCATCATGGAAATCGGAACCAGGTCGCCATCGTTGCTGAGTCTCATAAGCAGCTGAACCGGGTCGAGTCGCACCCCATAGCAAACCTCCAGACTGGAGATCAACGCTGGGTTCACCAGCGGCTCGCCAACGCGGCGAACCTCGTAGTCGTCTGCCTTGCGAATCAGTTTGGCCGGCCACAACAGAATGGGAAGCCTGAGGTCAAAGCCATCGGCTTCAAATGAAACCAAACCGCCAACCAGGTAGCAGGAATCGATTCCAAAGTGGTCTGCTAGTTGGTGAGTCTTTGCATCGATGCGCTTCGCGGCATTAAAAGCTCGCGAAAATGCCAGCGGGTCGCGAATCAGGTTGTTAAGCAGCGCGGTGCCGGAGCTAACGAACTGCGCTAGGCCACCGGGGTGAGCCCGCTCTAGGTCGATCTGGCAGAAATGGTCCAACTCGTAGTTGAGCAGCGGGTTGGTACCGCCAATCGAACGGATCTGGGTAACTAGAGAATCCCAGGCAGCCCTATCTGGCAGCGATGATGGCAGCGTCTCGTTCACGCTCTTAGCCTAACTTTCACCGCTGGTTACGGGCTTTAAGCGGCGGTCGTGTTCGGTAACCTTGTAGTGACGGATACGGAAAACCAAGCTCTGTAAACGTCGCCGGCTCCATAGCTCAGCGGATAGAGCGGCGGTTTCCTAAACCGTGCGCCCGGGTTCGATTCCCGGTGGGGCCACAAGGATTGCAAAGGAGCAACATGATCGGCCTAGGAACCCTGGTAAACGTTGTCACCATTTTGGTTGGCGCTTCTCTCGGCGTACTGCTTGGCAATCGGCTCCCTGCCCGCACCAACGCGGTAATCACCGATGCCCTGGGGCTCGTGACCATAGTTCTCGGTGGCCTAAACGTGATTGCATTGAACGACAAACCACTGGTCACGGCGGTTGGTAGTGCAGCTCCCCTTTTGATTGTTCTGGGTTCACTACTCATCGGAGGCGTTGCCGGTTCGCTTTTAGGAATTGAACGCCGCCTTGAGGGTTTTGGCGCATGGCTTCAGGCACGTTTCAGCAAAGATTCGACCGATGGCGGTAAAGCCCGCTTCATTCAGGGCTTTGTGAGTTCGTCGCTCGTGTTTGTAATTGGTCCACTGGCTATATTGGGTGCTCTTAGCGACGGGCTTGGTAACGGCATCGACCAACTGGCACTCAAGTCCACGCTCGATGGCTTTGCCGCCCTCGCGTTTGCCGCGTCTCTCGGTTGGGGTGTTGCCGCTTCTGCACTCCCGGTGGCCATTTGGCAGGGTGGTTTCACACTTGCCGCTGTGCTGCTTGGCTCGCTCATGCCAGACGCCACGGTGAGCGCTATTACCGCAACCGGCGGAGTGCTCCTACTTGGAGTTGGAATCCGCCTGCTGGGACTCAAGCAAATCTCGGTTGCGGACCTTCTACCAGCGCTCCTGGTTGCTCCTCTGCTCACCACATTGGTTGCGCAGTTCGTTTAGCAACGCCAACTAGTGGTGCGGCTTCCCCGGAGTATCGAAGAAATAGCCTTTCGCAGAAACCTCGGGCTCAGCGGTTTTAGCAGGAATTGAAGCCCCCAACATCCCGCTAGCGCTTTCGGGCCAGACATCGTTGAGGGTCACTGTTTTAAGTCCCCTTGCTCTAAGAATCTGCAGAATCCGAGAGAAGTCAGCAACAGTGTTTGCGCTGTTCGCATGATCGATCACAATTCGGCCACCAACCAGCCACTTCTTGGCGTGAGTAAGAATTCGATACGAGCGAGTGCTGGCAGAGTCGGCCAGAACCCCAAACCACATGACAGGTTTGGTGTAGCCAATCTCAGCGGCAACCCTCAAAACTCGGTCGTTGTAATAACCGTATGGAGGTCGGAAATACGGCTTCGGGTCAACCCCGTAAACCTTTTTGATGAACCTTTCGCATTCCAGTAATTCCTGTCGGATCCTGTCATCGCTAACCGACGTTAGGTCAACGTGCGTCTTGGTGTGATTGGCAAGCTGAATCTGCCCCGACTGAACCAGCGGCCTTAGTAGCTTGGCGTTCTTGCGCCAAGATTCGTATGCCGAGGTAACAAAGAATGTGAGACGCAGGTCTTGGTCTCGAGCCAGTTTCACAAAGGCGGCCACAGCGGAAGAACTCACACCGTCATCGATAGTCCACGCAATCGACTTCTTGTGGCCACTCGGAAGTTCCACAAGAACTTTAGGGAGTTTGCTGCGAGCACTAGCGCCACTTGCAGTGGCCGCCAAGTCCGCGCCAGAAATCACCGTAACGGCAATCAGACCCAGAAATACTCGACGCTTCACCTAATCGAACCTAGCGGTTCGGAAACCGAAAACCGTTTAGGCGGCCATCAGGTAGTTGTCCCATTCAGGTTCCAAACGCTCGGCTCCGCGCAGCGTCCAGGTGGCACCAACCGGCATCTTTGGCTGCACCCGCAGGTTCCAGCCAATCTCTTGAAGTGTTTTGTCACCCTTAGAGCTGTTGCATTTGAGGCAGCAGGCCACAAGGTTCTCCCAGGTGTCTTTTCCACCCCTGCTCTTGGGCTGCACGTGATCAACCGTGTTCGCATTGCGGCCACAGTAAGCGCAGTGGTGATTGTCTCGGCGAAGCACTCCCCTGCGACTCACCGGAACCAGCCTGCTGGTTGGCACTCGCACGTATCTTGAAAGCAAAATCACCGATGGAAGGTCGAACTCCTCAAAGGCACTGTGAACCGTTAGTTCAGAGGGCTCAAGAATAGTTGCTTTTTTATTGAGCACCAGGGTGAGTGCGCGTTTGAAACTAACCACACCGAGCGGTTCATAACCAGCGTTGAGCACAAGAGTTCGCATAGTCCAGTCCTTCCAATCGGCCCAAATGGCACTTGGGCTTCGGTTGGAACCACGCTTCCTTTGACCAAAAACAGAAGTCTTTGGCAGAAACAAAAAACGCGCCAACGATTAACGTTGACGCGCTAGCTTCCCAGGCAGGGTTGGCAGTGATGTTGGAATTGCAGCTCGTGCTTGGCTGGCACAACCTTCAATGTCATAACTACCTCCCAAACCATGGATTAGTGGTTCTTGGGTTCAGGTTACGCCTGTGGAACTGCCATCGATGTAAAGAAACACCAAACAAAAAGTAACGGTTTGGTTGAGAAAGCCTAGTTGGTGCCCAGGCGGATGAAGAACACGTCTGGGGTGAAGATCTTGGCAAGCTTCACCGTGTCACCTCTTCGAGGTGCGTGATAGAAGAAGCCGTTGCCCGCGTAGATTCCGTCGTGGCTCAAGTTGTTAAGAATCACGATGTCGCCCGGCTGAGCATCTTCTGGTTTGATCTTGATTCCAAAATGCGACTGCGCAATAACCGAGTGAGGGAGGTCGAAACCGAACTGCGCAAACACAAAACGCACATAACCCGAGCAGTCGAAACCGGCAGGGTTTTCGCCACCAAACACGTATGGGCTTCCAACGTACTTGGCCGAAACCTTCAGGATTGACTGTGCGTCTAGACGCGAGTATGGCGGGTTGCTCACAAAGTCGGCAGCGGTTGGACCGGTGTAGTTGAGGTAGCGGGTGGCTAGCAACTGACGTTGAATTTCCTGGGCGCTCACAGTTTGGTAGGCGTTGGTGCGGCTGAAGTCTTGTGCGTTGACCGCTGCAACGGTTAGCCCCTGAGTGTTGTCAATTGCCGAAAGGTCCGCAGCATTTGTTGTGGTAAATCTAGCCATGGCTGCAACATCCGGGCTAAATGCGTAAGAAGGCAAAGCAACCGTGGTGAACATGCCACTGGCAAAAAGCATTGCAACGGCGTTTTTTACACCCTTGCGCTGAGTGAATTTAACCTTTGGCTTGGCAACAACCACGAATCGGCTGGATCCAGTGGCATCGCGGGTTTCAATCTGTAATACCTGAGTAACTTTAGCGGCGCGCTTAGCGTGACGCTTCTCGGCGCGAGAATTGCGCTTGCGCTCCGCCTCTCGAATAGAGCGACGCGAGCGTAGTTCCATAGACTCCAGAACGTTAATTTCAACGTCCGCACGGTGTCTACCGTTACTTTGCTTTGCCAAGTGCCAAACCTCCGAATCGCAATGGCCATGCCACTTCTCACACCGAAAACTATTCGTTCTAAAAACATGGGCTGTGAGCGAAGACGACCACCCATGTTCGATTGCCACCAGGTTTGTGGTGGCAACCTCAAGAGTTTACCAGAGGGTCTTTTTTATGTCACCATTTGCGCGGACACAAAGTGCAAAGTCACTGGCAACTGCCAGAAAAGGTCTTGAAATTACTCAACGTCCACAAAAAGGTGGGCCGCGTCATCGATGACGAGGCTCTCGCCCTCTTGGTGTCCCGCAACGCGAATGGCCACCCGACGCGCCTTCAACTCGAAGGTAATCTGAGCGCCGGGAACGATTCCTAGATTCTTGAGATCGTTCAATAATGCAACGTCCACCTGCAGCGGCTCGCCAATTCGGCGAAGTGTGTGCACCTTTGCCGGGTCTGAAAGGTCTAAATCGGCCACACTTACCACGCCGTGTCCGAAAGCCTCTCCCTGAGGAATTCCAAACTCGGCCAGCCCCGGAATCGGGTTTCCGTAAGGAGAAAAATGTGGGTCATCGATGAGCTCAAGGATTTTGCGCTCAACCTTTTCGCTCATCACGTGTTCCCAGCGGCAGGCCTCTTCGTGAACAAACTCCCACTCCAGACCAATCACGTCTGCAAGCAGGCGCTCGGCCAGGCGGTGCTTGCGCATCACCTTTACGGCCTCTTCGCGACCAAATTCGGTTAGCTCGAGGTGACGGTCGTTGCTGACTACCACGTAGCCTAGGCGCTCCATGCGGGCGATGGTTTGAGAAACCGTTGGACCGCTGTGGTCAAGTCGCTCACTGATGCGGGCGCGCAGCGGAACCTGACCTTCTTCTTCCAACTCCAAGATGGTCCGAAGATACATCTCGGTTGTGTCGATGAGGTCGGTTGACATCTGGGTGGCTCTCCTTGACTTGCGCCTTGGGATTGTTGCGCTGGCTCAATTATTACCCGAGGAAGCTCTCTACCCCCGTTGCCAAAGTAAACTTTAGGCATGTCTGACATCAAAATTCCTTCTGAACTCCTGCCAGTTGACGGCCGTTTTGGCTGTGGTCCTTCGCGCGTTCGCGCCGCACAGATTGCTGCCTTCGCAACCGAAGGCGCAAAGTTGATGGGCACCTCGCACCGTCAGGCACCGGTAAAGAACCTGGTGAAGCGAGTTCAGGAAGGTCTGTTTGACCTGTACCACAAGCCTGAGGGCTACGAGATAGTAATGGGCGACGGCGGATCTACCGCATTCTGGGACGTGGCATCTTTCAGCCTTGCCGAGGGTAAGGCACAGGCTCTGGTACACGGTGAGTTCGGAGGCAAGTTCGCCACCGCACTTAAGGCACCATGGCTAGATGCCCCGACCGTGATCAACGGCACCCCTGGCTCCCGTTTGGAACTGCAAGCCGAGGCAGGCGTTTCGCTTTACGCCTACGCCCAGAACGAGACCAGTACCGGCGTGGTAACTCCGGTTCAGCGCCTTGCAGGGGCGGACGCAAACGCGATTTTCCTCACCGATGCCACCAGTGCAGCCGGTGGAATAGACTTCGACGCCAAGCAGACCGACGTTTACTACTTTGCACCACAGAAAAACTTCGCAAGCGATGGTGGCCTTTGGTTCGCACTCATGTCTCCTGCCGCTATCGAGCGCGCTGAGCGCATCGCGGCGAGCGAGCGCTACATTCCGGAGTTCTTGAGCCTCAAGACCGCCATCGACAACTCTCGTTTGAACCAGACCCTAAACACCCCAGCCATCGCAACCCTGTTCCTGCTTGCCGAGCAGGTTGACTGGATGAACGAAAACGGCGGTTTGGCTTGGGCGGATGCGCGCACCAAGGCCGCCAGCCAACACATTTACGACTGGGCGGACGCTAGCAGTTTCGCCACCCCGTTTGTAACCAACCCAGAGCACCGCTCACAGGTAGTTACCACCATTGACTTCGATGACAACATCGATGCCGCCGCCATTGCAAAGGTTCTTCGCGCAAACGGCGTGGTCGACACCGAGCCTTACCGCAAGCTGGGTCGCAACCAGTTACGCATCGCAACGTTTACCGCGGTGGATCTTGAAGACGTTCAGCAGCTAACGAAGTGCATCGACTACGTTGTGGGTCAGCTGGGCTAAAGTCGGCAAAAGTTCAAACAACGCTAGGCTGGCAACATGGTCAGGTTTTACATCAAGCACGTTGAACGCAAACCCGACCCTGAGCCGGTTCAGGTGAATGCAAAGTTGGCCATCGGTGTTGGCCTAACACTTTGGACTATTGCGCTACTTGCGCTTCTTGCCGCCCCGCAGAGTTTTCCATTTGAAGAACCCCTTGCCCTTGCCACCTGTGGCGTTGGCATCGCTCTCGGAATCTACGGCTACTGGCACGTCCGCAAGCGCTAATTCGCTAGCTTCAGCCTCGGCTTCATCCAGGGCCACGTCTTCTGCAATCTCATCGATTTCATCATCGGAGTCGTCATCATCGGAGTCGTCATCATCTGCGTCTTCTTCACTCGCAGCCAATTCGGCGGCAGCGGCTGCCTCTGCCTCAAGAGCGGCTTGAAGGGCCTTGTAGTCGGCCAAACGCTCACTCCAAGGAACCCATGCAGGTGCGGTGAGACTATCTGGGCCGGGCACAACTAGAAGTTCCGACACGGTTGCCGAGTCGCCATCCTGGAACAGAGTAACGCTCACGCGCCAGTCTGGGTAACCCTTGAGCTTGCTTGCGAACAGGTAAGTCACAACGCCAGCGTCTGGTTCCTGCACAGCATCGATGAAATCACCAACGGCAGAGGCTCCGTGGGCTTCGATTGCTGCGGCACGCGCCAGCGCCTTAAAGTCGGTCATTTCTAGGATTCGAGTTCTTCTGCAAGCTTGCGCAACAGTGCGGCGATCTTGCGACCCTTTATCGATTCTGGGTGGCGTCCGTGCTTCAAACCATTGCTGATGTCGTCTAGCAAACGGATTGTGTCTTCAACGATGATGGCCATCTCGTCGGCCGGCTTGCGATTCATCTTCACCAAACTTGGTGGTGCGTCGAGTACGCGAAGCGAAAGCGCCTGAGGACCCTTCTTGCCGTCAGCAACGCTGAACTCAACGCGAGTTCCCTTGCGAACGGTGCTTACACCTGCAGGTAGCGCATTGGCGTGCAAAAATACCTGGGCACCTTCATCTGATTCAATGAAGCCGTAGCCCTTCTCCTCATCGAAGAAACGAACTTTTCCGGTAGGCATGAGTCCTCTTTCTAAAAACCAACTCATAGTTTACCTCACCGAAACTTGGCACTCTAGTTTGGCCTGCCACTCGGAGGTATCCTAGAAAGATGGCTAATAAGAAGAACTCCCCTAAATCGCCTGCGGCAACCCTAAGCGACAGCCGCGTTGAAAACGTTTTGGCTTACATGGCCGCTGCAGTTATTGGCGTGTCAATCCTCAGCCTGCTCTCCATGTTGATCTTGCCTGCGTTTGGCGTGAAAGACGTTGCCCTCGTGGTAAAGGTGTTGCCAGGCATCGGCTTCCCAATCGGTTTTCTACTGGTCTTTGCGCTGTTGATCATCAACATTGTGCGCAAGAGCCGCGAAAACAGAAAAACCAACCCGAAGAACTAAGAATCGAGACGAGTGAGCGACTTATTGCAACTGGCTAACCAGTTGCGCCAACGCACCGATGAACAGTTGGTGTCGCTCCTTCATCGCCGAACCGTGGTTGGGCTTTCCAAAGACTTCTTTGACCTGGCCCAAAGCCTGCTCACTCCAAAGAGCGTGAACCAAGCACTCAGTCGGTTATCGGCCAGCGAGGTGGCCGCCCTCAGAGCTTTGGTGGCCGGCCAGCCCGCCGATTCAGAGGTTTTAGGCGCACTGGCTGACATTGCCCTAGTTGTGGAATCACCCGGCGGCCACACCACGCTCGAGGCCGTGGTTGCGCAGTTGGCGGCGATTCCGCAGAAACAAAATGCCGCGGCATCGATGAACGCCGCAAAAGCGCGCAACGCGACCGCAATGGCAACCGGAATAGCAAATGCTCCGCTTTTGCTGGCCGAACCGGCGGCTCCGCTAGAAACCGAAGTTGTGCTTGGCTTGGCGGCCATCGCTGCGTTTGAAACTCAACTTGCGCTCACGGAGTTGGTCCTAGACGTTGAACAGCATCTGATCAAGCAGATTGGCAAGAGCGGCTTTGGCGTTGGTGATGTTAAGCGCCTTTCGAGCCACCTGGGTAAGAACAACGCAACTGTTCGCGGCTATTACCTGCTGGCTCAGCAACTTCAGTTGGTTCAGTTGATCGGCGAGCGCTGGTACCTCACGCCAGCGGCGCAGTCGTTCCTGGATTCTTCGGTGATGGACCGCTGGTTGCTGATTGCAACCCAGTGGGTGCGTTCGCTTGGCCCTACCGGCGCCAAGGAAATGCTCGATCTGGGGCTTGGCGCGGGCGATGCGGGAAGCACAAACCAATCTGCTACTGACCAGGGCGCAGTCACGCTGGACTCGGCACTGGAACGCGTGTTCCCGTTAGCCGATGAATCGCTGGGCAACGAGCTGAGCCTGTTGAAGCAGCAAGCGCAGGACATCGGTTTCAGCGTGAGTGGCATGGCTACTCCACTGCTTGTGCCATGCCTCAAAGGTGACTTTGCCAGAGCCAAAGATCTGCTCGAAGCGCACCTGCCCTCGGCCCAACACAGCCTGATAGTTCAGGCCGACCTCAGCCTTATTGCACCCGGTCCACTCGACACCGCCACCGAATCAACGGTTCGTAAGTTTGCGCAGATCGAGCAGGTTTCTGTGGCATGCAGCTACCGCCTTTCCGCACTCAGCGTGAGTCACGGTTTGGAGTGCGGACTCTCCATCGATGAGATTCGTAACACCCTGCTGGACCTCAGCCAAAAGCCGCTTCCCCAGCCAGTGGAATACCTACTCACCGAGGCGCAAAACCGGTTTGGTCGCCTCACCATAAGCAAGGGACTCGGCCTCGATCGCGCTATTTTGAGGAGCACCGATGGCATCCACCTCACCGAAGTTCTAAACGACGCGCGGCTTCGCCCGTTCGCCTTTCAGCCGGTGACTGCATCGAGTATCGCCACCAGGTTCGAACCAGACGTGCTCTATTTCGCGCTGCGGGATAACGGTTATGTGCCAGTGCGGGTTGATGAATCCGGTGCTGTGATTTCGCCTCGGGCCAAGCATTCCTGGTCTGCGGAATCATTGCTGGTGGAGCAAGACCCGCTGGCCGATTTGATTGCCAAATTGCGCGCGGCCGACCAGAAGGTGGGAAGTCAGCCAGACGACCAGGACCTAGTTCGCCAGATCCAACTTGCGGTGAAGAATAAAGCCCAGCTTTTGGTCACCCTCCTGTCTAGAGATGGCAGTGAGGTTGAGTTCACCGTGATTCCAACCGCTCTGGCAAACGGCCGCTTGCGCGGTCTGGATAAGAAGGCAGACATTGAACGCACATTGCCGCTCGAGAAGATTCTGAAGGTAACTTTTTAGTGCAGTCACCGGTTCAGAAAAGGCCTGATTTGGGGCGTACCCGCAGCGCGCAAGGCATAGGCTAGAAGTTATGCCTATGGGACCCTTGATTGTTCAGAGCGATAAAACCGCACTGCTAGAAGTTGACCACCCAGACGCCGCCGACGCACGCCACGACCTGAGCATTTTTGCCGAGTTGGAGCGCGCACCCGAGCACATTCACACATACAGAATCACCCGTTTGGGGCTGTGGAACGCACGCGCGGCGGGCCACGACAGCGACTTTGTGCTTGCCATTTTGGATAAGTACGCCAAGTTCCCAGTGCCGGCTGCAGTGCGCACCGACATTGCCGAGACCATGGCCCGTTACGGCCGCCTCACCATTCAAAGATCCAGCGATGGTGACCTCGAACTCCACTCCGAGTCGGTTGCCGTGCTGCGCGAGGCCGCGCACAACCGCAAGATCGTGGAACTTCTCGATGGCCCGGTAGATAGCAACACGTTTCGGATTCGCCCATGGGCCCGCGGCCAGGTGAAACAAGAGCTTCTCAAGTTGGGCTGGCCGGCGGAAGATTTTGCTGGTTACACGCCGGGCACCCCGCACGCCATTGCTCTCGATGAAACGGGTTGGGACATGCGTGGCTACCAGCGCCAGGCAGTGGACAAGTTCTGGGAGGGCGGCAGCGGAGTTGTAGTGCTCCCCTGTGGCGCTGGAAAGACAATCGTTGGCGCTGGAGCCATGAGCGTGGCTCAAACCAGCACGTTGATCCTGGTAACCAACACCGTTAGCGCCAGGCAGTGGAAGGCAGAACTCATCCGCCGTACCTCGCTAACCGAAGACGAAATCGGTGAGTACTCGGGCAGCGTCAAAGAGGTCAAGCCGGTTACTATCGCCACCTATCAAATCCTCACCACCAAGCGTAAAAACGAGTACGCACACCTAGCATTACTCAATGCCAAAGACTGGGGACTCATTGTTTACGACGAGGTTCACCTATTACCGGCACCAATCTTCAAGCTCACCGCAGACCTTCAGGCTCGCCGCCGCCTCGGACTAACCGCCACCTTGGTGCGCGAAGACGGCAAAGAAGGCGACGTTTTCAGTCTCATTGGCCCAAAACGCTTCGACGCTCCTTGGAAAGACATCGAGCAGCAGGGTTACATCGCGCCAGCCGCCTGCTTTGAAGTTCGCGTTGACCTGCCAGACGAAGAGCGCCTGGAGTACGCCATTGCCAGCCTGGACGAGCGCTACCGATTGGCGGCTACCTCTCCAACCAAGATTGCCGTGATTTCCAAGTTGCTCAAAAAGCACGCGGGCGAGCCAACCCTGATCATTGGTCAGTACCTAGACCAGATTGCCGCCGTTGCAGGCGCGCTCAAGGTTCCGCAGATTACCGGCGACACCCCCGTGGACGAGCGCGAGCGCCTGTTCCAGGAGTTCCGCGAGGGCAAGATTGCCACTTTGGTGGTTTCCAAGGTGGCAAATTTCAGCGTTGATTTGCCTGAAGCATCGATGGCAATTCAGATTTCCGGTTCCTTCGGAAGCCGTCAGGAAGAAGCCCAGCGTTTGGGCCGGCTCTTGCGTCCAAAGGCCGATGGTCGCACCGCAAGTTTCTACACCCTCATCTCGCGTGACACGGTGGACCAGGATTTTGCGCAGAACCGCCAGCGCTTTTTGGCCGAGCAAGGCTACAGCTACCAGATTCTCAACGCCGCCGACTTATAAACGCAACGTGAGCTTGGCGACTTAGTGCGCCTTGATTGGCAACTCTCAAGGTACGCTCAAAGTTCTCCCAGATTTCTCTCAGGAAACGTTGAGAAAGTAAACCCATGACAAACAATGCAGCCAGCCTGGATGAAGGCATCAAGGTTCTTATCGTTGACGACGAACCAAGCATTCGAGATCTACTCACCCGCCACCTTCGCTTCGAAGGTTTCCGAACCCACGCAGTTGCCAATGGCGCAGACGCCGTGGCTTGGGCACAAAACGGCTCCCCCGATATCATCCTGCTAGATGTAATGTTGCCCGACATGAGCGGTTTTAGCGTGACCACCAAGATTCGTTCCCTTGGCCTCACCGCCCCAATTCTTTTTCTCACCGCACGCGACGAAACCGAAGACAAAATCAATGGCCTGCGCGTTGGCGGAGACGACTACGTGACCAAGCCGTTCAGTCTTTCCGAAATCGTGGCCCGCATTCAGGCCATCCTTAGGCGCACCAAGGCTCCGATTACCCAAGACGCAGTTCTTGAGGTTGGCGAAGTAAGTATCAACAACGATGCTCATGAGGTGACCGTTAACGGTGAGATTGTTGAACTTAGCCCTACCGAATACAACCTGCTTCACTTTTTGATGAGCAACCCAAACCAGGTGCTCACCAAGTTGCAGATTCTGGACCATGTTTGGGACTATGACTTTGGTGGCAACACCGCCATCGTTGAATCGTATGTTTCGTACCTACGTCGCAAGCTAGATGCTGTGACCACCGAACCGGTGATCCACACCAAGCGAGGCGTAGGTTACATGTACCGGTCAAACAAGAAGGCTTAGTAATTGCCAAAGCGCATCGGTCACCTTTGGGAGCTTATCTCCCTGCGAGCCAAGCTCACCTCGTTGAGCGTGGCCATCATCGGTGTGCTTCTTGTGGTTTCCAGCTTGGGCACCACTGCGCTTCTCAAGACCTATCTGCAGCAGAGTCAGGACACCCTGCTAACCTCTACCGCAACCACGCTGTCCAGCGAGGATCCCGCGCAACTTGAAGAGCGTCTGGCCACTCGTCAGGTGCAACTTCCTCGCCTGCCGAGCGACTACTACATTGCGTATCTAGACACTAAAGGTTCGTTGCTGATTGGCCTGGTTTCATCCACCAGAAACAATCAAGACATCCCAAACCTCACCGGCTTCAGCACTAGTTACGTAGTTGCCAGTCAAGGCCTGCCGTTTGAAACCGTTAGCAGCCAGGGGCACAGCACCAAGAGCTGGCGCATGGTGGCGGTTCCACTAACCAGCATGGATGGCAGCCTTGTGGTTGCCCTCCCAACGGCAAGCAACGATGCGCTGCTGAACCAGTACCGAGGCATTGGCACCAGCTTTGGTCTCATTCTTTTGATTCTCAGTGCACTAGCCATTTGGATTACCATCACTCAGGCGTTGCGCGCACTGCGCGAGGTTGAGCGCACGGCCGAAGCGGTAGCCGCAGGTGATATCAGCCAACGCCTCATCGAGCGCCCTGGTAAGACCGAAGTGGCGCGTATCAATCGAGCACTGAACACCATGCTCAACTCCATCGAGGGCGCAATGAGTGGCCGCAACAAGACGCTCGAGCAAATGCGCCGTTTTGTTTCGGACGCCAGCCACGAGTTGCGTACTCCCCTAGTTTCGGTGCGCGGTTATGCAGAACTTTATCGGCACGGCGCGCTCAAGAAGAAGTCCGACGTAGACGAGGCAATGGCGCACATCGAAGCCGAGGCCATTCGTATGAGCGATCTGGTTGAGTCGCTTTTGGCGCTAGCTCGTCTAGACGAAAACGCCAAGCCCAACTTCAACGCCGTTGAGTTAGTTGAGTTGGCCCGCCGAGCCGCCAAAGACGCCTCTGTTGCAGACGGCAATCGCGAGATTTCGCTTACTGGCATCGATGGAAAACCGTTGCCAGCAGACACCCACATTTTGGTAAACGGCGATGCCGGCCAGTTGCGTCAGGTGCTAACCAACCTGTTGGCAAATGCCTGCCGCTTCTCTCCTGCCGGCGCAGCCATTGAAGTTGCGCTTGGTCAGACAACCGAAAGCGGAATCGTGAGTGGAAAGACCTTGATTGAGGTTCGAGACCACGGCGAAGGCATCCCAAAGGAACTTCGCGCAAAGGTTTTTGAACGTTTTTATCGTGCCGACAACTCTCGCAACCGCGAAACCGGCGGCTCAGGTCTTGGTCTGGCCATTGTGAGCACCATAGTAAAGCACCACAACGGTAGCATCGAGGCTCTTGAGACCCCTGGCGGCGGCGCCACCATGAGAGTAACTCTCTAGAATCTACTCCACAGTGGATTATTCCGCGATCCGGGTCTGCACCAGCTTCTCAAGCAGCGCTTCGGGCAGCGTCTCGCTTACACCAAACTGAAACGAAGCCTTAGAAACCTTGTAGGCCGCAAGTTCATCGGCGAGCGCCTCCGTCACGATTTTGCCGTGCGTTGAGTAAACCAGGTGATTCTTGAATGCGCAGAATCCGGCTACCTTCTTGCCATCCAGCACCCAAACCGGAGCGCCGTAGGAAATTTCCTCGATGGCGCTTGGAAGCATCGATGAAAGTTGCTCTCGCAAATGCGCCAAAGTTGAGCGTTTTGGTTCGTCTTGAGCTGCGATGTATTCGTCTACCTGCTGGTTTCTCATGTTGCCAGCATAAAGGAGGCTATTCAACAAGGGCAGGTATGCGAAAAGGGGCCGGTCTTGCGACCAGCCCCTTCTCTAGTTTTGAACTTTAGAAGTCCATGCCTCCGCCTGGGCCAGCTGGCATTGCCGGTGCTGGCTCTGGCTTGTCTGCAACAACAGCCTCGGTGGTTAGGAATAGACCTGCGATCGATGCTGCGTTCTGCAGAGCCGAGCGGGTTACCTTCACTGGGTCGTTGATGCCTGCTGCAAGCATGTCTACGTACTCGCCGGTGGCAGCGTTCAGGCCGTGGCCCGAAGGAAGGTTAGCAACCTTCTCCGCCACCACGCCTGGCTCTAGGCCTGCGTTGATTGCGATCTGCTTTAGTGGAGCCGAGATGGCAACGCGCACGATGTTTGCACCGGTTGCTTCGTCACCCACTAGCTCAAGCTTTGCAAACGCCTGGTTTCCTGCCTGTAGTAGTGCAACACCACCACCTGCAACGATTCCCTCTTCAACGGCAGCCTTCGCGTTGCGAACTGCGTCTTCAATGCGGTGCTTGCGCTCCTTTAGCTCAACCTCGGTTGCCGCACCAGCCTTGATGACTGCCACACCTCCCGCAAGCTTTGCTAGGCGCTCCTGAAGCTTCTCGCGGTCGTAGTCAGAGTCGGTCGAGGTGATCTCGCGACGAATCTGCTCTACACGGCCAGCAATCTGGGCCTGGTCTCCTGCTCCCTCAACAATGGTGGTCTCGTCTTTGGTGATTACAACCTTGCGAGCGCGACCTAGCAGGTCAAGAGTGGTGTTCTCTAGCTTTAGGCCAACCTCCTCAGAGATCACCTGTCCACCGGTAAGGATGGCGATGTCCTGAAGCATTGCCTTGCGGCGGTCGCCAAAGCCAGGAGCCTTTACGGCTACCGACTTGAAGATGCCACGGATCTTGTTCACGATTAGGGTTGCAAGTGCTTCACCCTCGATGTCCTCGGCAATGATGAGCAGTGGCTTGTTGGCCTGGATTACCTTGTCCACGATTGGAAGTAGGTCCTTGATGCTGCTGATCTTGCTGTTAGCGATTAGAACGTAGGCATCCTCAAGGATTGCTTCCTGGCGCTCTGGGTCGGTAACCATGTAAGGGCTTAGGTAGCCCTTGTCGAAGCGCATACCCTCGGTTAGCTGAAGGTCGATGCCAAAGCTGTTGCTTTCTTCAACGGTTACAACGCCTTCGCGTCCAACCTTGTCGATTGCCTCGGCGATTAGGTCACCAATCTGGCTGTCTCCCGCGGAGATGCTTGCGGTTGCGGCAATCTGCTCTTTGGTCTCAACTGGCTTTGCGTTTGCAATTAGCTGCTCGATAACTGCGGCTACTGCCTTGTCGATTCCGCGCTTTAGCGAGATTGGGTCTGCGCCGGCGGCTACGTTGCGTAGGCCTTCACGAACTAGAGCCTGCGCAAGAACGGTTGCGGTAGTGGTTCCGTCTCCGGCCACGTCGTCGGTCTTCTTGGCAACTTCCTTAACCAGCTCAGCGCCAATGCGCTCTAGCGGGTCTTCTAGCTCGATTTCCTTGGCGATCGAAACACCATCGTTGGTGATGGTAGGGGCGCCCCACTTCTTTTCGAGCACAACGTTACGACCACGAGGGCCAAGGGTTACCTTTACGGTGTCTGCAAGGATGTTCAAGCCGCGCTCTAGGCCGCGACGTGCTTCCTCATCGAAAGTGATGATTTTTGCCATTTAGGGTTTCTCCCGATTGGAATAAGTACTGGATTTTGGCACTCGCGGTAGCGGAGTGCTAATCCCATTTTGGCACTCTCACCCCCAGAGTGCAAATGTTTGAACTCGCATCGATGGGGGCATTCGCTAAAGGCGAAGTCTTCGGCAGAAAGTCCGGCCCAGGACTGATCCAGACAAAAAGAAAACCCCCCTCAAAAGAGGGGGGAAATCAAGTGATGAAAGCTTATAGAACCTTCACGTTGTCGGCCTGTGGGCCCTTGTCGCCGCTCTTAACGTCGAACTCAACGCGCTGGTTTTCCTTTAGCTCACGGTAGCCATCGCTCTCGATTGCGCTGAAGTGAACGAATACGTCCGCTCCGCCATCCTGAGTAATGAATCCGAAACCCTTTTCAGAGTTGAACCACTTTACGGTTCCCTGTGCCATGTATTGCTCCTGTTACTACGTTGGTCAGTTGAAAAAGTTCTCAACTGCGTCGCATAGCAACCGAACTTTTTGGCTTCTATGCAGGGTAGAGCGTATTAACGCCTACCCCATGTGACTACTCGAAGTTTACCCTTGTATTGGCCAATAACCACAAGCGTTTACAGACTGAATTGGCGCAAGGTTATCCGAAAGTTATACAAAAGCCCCAAAAACAAGGCTTTTTACTTGAAATCGCTTCCAAGAACAATGGTCACCGGATCTGCGTAGGTTGCCGAAACTACCACTTTATAGTTTCCCAAAGTCTTGAGCACACTCTGTGCGGCACTTTGCGCGGTGGCATTGCTGGCGTACACGATGGTGGTTTCGGGCACGGTTGCGACTGGCACGCGCGGGCTGCCATCGAAGTTCAAACCAGGCTGAACCACGGTGGCGCCAGGTGCGTTGAGGTTTGTGGCGGTGAGCACATTCCAGCCCGCGTCATAGAGGCTCTGGGCTACCTTTGTGGCCAGCCCCTTCTGTTCGGTGGCATCGATGACGGTAACGCCAACTCCACCAGAGTTGAAACTCTGGCTTTGCGTGGCGGTCTTAGTGCCAACGCTTCCGCTAAAGATACTGTTGTCCGAGCTCAGGTTGAGGGCCACCACTGCAGCGGCGGATAGCACGGCGGCCACGCCCGCGTAACGGGAGAACGAAACGAAGCGGCTGCCAACGGTGCGCTTGGCACGGTGCCTGCCACCTACGTCGGTGACAGAATCAAACGCATCCTTGGGGAAGTTTTGAGCCATCTCGCCTGCTTTGATTAAGTAGCGCCCAAACGCGCTTGTTCCAATATTAGGCTCTGGAGGAATCTGGCATGGACTACCCGATCAAGAAAACCGAAGAACAGTGGCGTGCCGAGCTAGACGAGTTTGAGTATTTTGTATTGCGCCAAGCCGGCACCGAGCGTGCCTACACAGGCGAGTTGCTCGAGGAAAAACGCGAAGGTTCATTCAACTGCCGGGGTTGCGGTGCGTTTTTGTTCAAGAGCGAGACCAAGTTTGACTCGCACTGCGGTTGGCCGAGTTTTTACGAACCACAGGAGGGTCACGCTGTTGTGTTGCGCGAAGACCGTAGCCACGGAATGGTTCGTGTTGAGGCTTTATGCGCCAACTGTGGCAGTCACCTAGGCCATGTGTTTGAAGATGCGCCTCAAACTCCAACCGGCGACAGGTTCTGCATCAACAGCGTGAGCATTACGTTTACACCGCTTGAAGGTTAGGCTGGCCCCATGGGTAAAGAAAATGGTTGGAAGGGTAAGAACTTCAAGTTCAAGTCCTCGCGCGACACAATCTACGGCTTGGGCTTTGTTGGCGCTCTCGTGTACTTCATCAGCACCGCAGGTGGATTCTGGGAAGGCATACTGGGCTTCCTAAAGGCAATCGTTTGGCCGGGCTTCCTGGTTTACGGTGCCCTCAAGGGTCTCAAGCTCTAGTTATTTGAACTCACCAAAGTGAGTAATCTGGCCGCCGAACCATCGGTGAATTGAAGCTGTCTTTTCTTTGCAGTTTGCCAGAGTGACCTTTATTGCGTCTTGCGTTCCGAAAACGGGAACTATTTCCAACTGCCAGTGCGCGCCGTAAAGTAACGCGGCGGACATCGAATCTTAGTAAATCAATGCGCGCTTTGGAGAGAATTTTGCGGCTTCGGGATCCACAGTCACATAGATGGTGGAGTCGCAGACTTCGGACTTTGGCGAATCGCCTTTGTAGGTAAGGCAGTAGCCAACCTGGTCTTTTTCAAGCAGTTTTCCGTATTCGGTTCCGGCCCACACGGTGTTGTCGGTGCGTTGTTTGCACACACCCGAGTGCATTAGGTCTTGGATTAAGTCTGACGCTTGTGGATGAGCCATTTCATCGATGACTTCACCTGCATGTTTACCTGGCGCCGCCACTATTAGTGCAGTAGCTACGTAGACGCATACCCCGATGAGAAAAATGCTTCCCAGAAAAAAGGCTGTCCAGGTGAGCCACTTTTTGCGGTCTCGGATTCTCTGCTCGTGCACCATGCGCTCCCCCAACAGAGCCGACTATGGGACTCGAACCCACAACCCCCGCTTTACAAGAGCGGTGCGCTACCAATTGCGCCAAGTCGGCCTGAACCAAACTTGGTTCACTTCCAAGTTTACCTCGACGAAACTCAGGCGAAAAACTCATTGGAGATTACGACTAGGTAAAGTGACAAAATAACCCAGGCGCTAATTGCAAACCATTTCCTCTTCTTGAGAGGTGGAAAAACCATGTCATTTGCTTTTTGAAATTCACGTATTTCTATGATTCTCGAAATAGACCTTGCAGCTTTATAAAAGGCATAAGGCCCGAGAAAAATAAAAAATCTACCCCCAGATACGGACGCACCTAGGAACGTCACACCCGCGAAGAAGAAAAGAAAAGCACTGCCAATGCACCAGTTGTATGATTTTCTCAAATCTTCTTCGAGTTCGGCAATGTGCCACTTCCATGTCCTTAAATCGAAACCACAATATTCGCAGGCGTAGCTAGCTGATTGGACTCCAAAACCGCATTCAGGGCAGGTTAAGTTGTCAACTTGAACCGGTGGTTCATAAAAATTTGTGATTGTAACTAGTTCTGATGTAGCCGGTTTCTGAACAACTGGCGTCTGATCTAGTGTGAGTTCTCGAGCATTCGAATATTTCAAGTCACCTTGATCAGTTCCACAAAATCTGCACAGTTTAGCTTTCATCCGGATGAACTCATCACACGCAATGCATTGTTTGGAATTAGAGTCCATCCCAATCCCCCTTCGGTTAAAAAACCCTGAATTTTTCGTGCCAGGACATCAGCCATAAGTCTAATTTTGTGAAAACGCAACACTTTAGTGGCATGCCATAACCATCATCAAACCATAAAGTTGAGGCGAAAGGAGCAACATGCACGTTTTTGAGTGGCTTGCGGCCGTGGCGGCTGGAGTGGCAGGCATGGTTGTGACCTTCCGCTTGCTTGCGGACGCCGATTTACTGCCGCCCAAGGGGATCAGAAGCGTGCGTGGGGCAAGCATCGGTGCAGTCACTCTGCTGCTTGTTTTGATAGCGCTTGCGCCAACCGGCACGCCTCAGTTTGGAGCCGCAAGCTTGGCCGCGGCCGCGGTTGCTCTGGTCACCGCTCCTCTGGTTTTGATTGACCGCCGCGATCAACGCCTACCCAACCCCATCACATATTCACTTGTTGCCATCGCCCTGATTTTCGGCGCTGAGGCCGCACTGGTCTCCGGAGATTGGGCCGGCTTTGGATTCGCCCTAATCTGGGGTGCTATTCCGTTTGCGCTGTTCTTTGTGATGGTGCTCGCTAGCCGCGGCGGTGTGGGCATGGGAGACGCAAAGCTGGCAGCCGGTTTAGGCCTTACGGCTGCGCTGACAAGCGGGCGTTTGACTCTTTCATCGATGGCCACAGGTTTTCTCATTGGTGGCGTCTTTGCGCTGGTAAAGCTGCTCAGTAAACAGGCAAATCGCAAGACTCAGATTCCGTTCGGGCCGTTTCTGCTGGCGGGCTTTTGGGTTGCTTACTTGCTGTTTCGCTAGTCCCCTGCGGGTTTGAAAACCCCTAGGTAGGTTTAGGCTGACCTCATGGAACAGCAGAACCGCCACCCGGTGAGCCTTTGGGTTATAGCGTTTTTCCTGACCACCGCGCTTCAGGTTTTTCGCGGTGCTCTGGGCGACACAATCATCTTCACCACCTGCACGTTAGTGTTGCTGGCCAGCGGCACTATTGCGCGCAACCTGGACTTTCCGTCTGCACGATTCAACCAAACCAAACCGACCCTGATTGCCATGCTGGGATTAGTGATTTTGATTTCGGCTACGCCACGACACACATCGATGATGATGATCATCTACTTGGTTCTAACGGTGCCAATTCTGTTGCTCGCCTGGGGCGACCACACAGAATACAAGCAGAAGGCAAGTCCACGCATTCGTCGCGCCAGACTCATGTGGATTCTTTGGGCCGTTTCCATGTGCCTGTGGGAGTACGGTGCAAACATTTTTGGCCAACTCACCGATGTAAAGAACGCCTACCCCACCATCAGCGTTTTAGTTGACCCCATGCTTGACGGACCGATTGGCAAGGCTGGATTTGTTTTGGTGTGGCTGACCGTTGGCTACGGACTGATCAAAGTGAGCCCTAAGAAATGACCTACTGGTTTACCGTTGTTGGCTACCTGATAATCCTGTTGATTGGTGTGGTGCTTTGGGTTTCAACTCGCGGTCGGGGCGGCAAGTTTGCCTCGCTAAGCGAGGTCTTCAAGCGTGTGATGCACTACCGCGGCAGCCGCCTTGGACTAATGATGTTCTGGTGGTGGCTCGGGTGGCACTTTTTAGTTTCAGTGGTTCACCGCTAGGTTAAAGTTCATGATTCTCAGACAAGTTGGGCAGCGCGTGGTTGATCTAGACCGCGCTATCGATTTCTACAACATGGTTCTCGGTTACGAGCCAATGGCTGTGTTCAACCCTCCAGGATTCGCGTTCTACAAGTTGGGACAAACCCGATTGTTCCTTGACGTGAATGCGCCAAGCGGATTGATTTACCTGCAGGTTCCAGACGTGAGAGTTTCCATTGACGAGTTGCGCGCCAAAGGTGTGACCGTTCTGGACGAACCGCACATCATCTTCCCCGATGGCGACGGCGTGTTTGACACCCCAGGAAACGAGTGGCTGGCGTTTGTTGAAGACAGCGAAGGTAACCGCCTGGGGCTCATGAGCCGCGAGGTAACTGCCTAGCTTTTGACATGAAGTAAAAGGGCTCGGAACCAATCGGTTCCGAGCCCTTTTTCGTTCGAACTTACTAGCCCTTGGTCACCTGAAGGAACCACTGAGCGAACATGGCGGCGCTGGTTAGCGACTCCTGGGTCAGCGGGTACTGCTGGCCATTTACAACCACAGTTGGGGTGCCTTGGAAGAGCACGTTGGTTCCCGGAACCTTGGCGTTTGGTGCAATGATCTTGCCGGTTGCCTTGCTCAACCAAGAACCGTAGGTCTTGTTGTTGATGCAGTCGGTGATCTTGTCGGCATTGATAACGCCCGAATCCTTGGCACGTTGAACAAGCGCAGGGTTTTCAGGACCGGGAGTTCCTTCAGCCGGCTGGTTTGCAAACAACGCGGTGCTGAAATCGAAGTAGTTGTTTGGCGAGTAGCTGGCCACGCAAAGCGCCGCGTTTGCGGCACGGCTGGAATAAGTGTTGGGCGAGCCGCGACCATCGAGGAATGAAATTGGGTGAATTTCCAGAGTGGCAACGCCGTTCTTTACCCAGCTGCGCAACTGCTCGGAGTTTGTCTTCTCAAAGGTCTGGCAGATTGGGCACTGGTAATCCACGTACATAACAATGTTTGGAACGGTGCCGTTTGCCGAAGCGCTTGCCGTTGGGTTTGGCGCTGGAGTCTGAGTGCTGGTGAAGGCCTTGAGGTCTGTACCAATCTTGATTCCGCCGTTGAAAGTTACGTTGGCAGGTGCGGCGTTTTTGTTCTGGCTGGTCTGCTGCGCATTCATAACGCCAACAATCACGAGGGCAATAACTGCAAGGCCACCGATGATTGCAATGAGCTTCAGAGTGAAGCTCTTGGTGCGGTCGATGCGGGCACGGGACTCGCGCAGTTGGCGCGCCTTCTCACGCGCTGCATCGCGCTGAGCAGAACGGGTCTGACGTGGTTCGTGTGAATTCATAAGGGATTTGTTCCTCTGTTTGAAACCGTGACCATATGGTTATGGTTTGGGTCAAAAACCAATGATAAACCACGAACCTGAACTGGGATAATGAGAAGGTTCGCGGCGTTCGCTGCGGGCTCATTTCACAACGGATCGTCCGGCACGTACCTGCCGGTGAAAAGAGAATAGAAAAATGGCATCAGTAACATTTGATGACGCAACCCGCCTTTACCCTGGTGGAACCCGTCCGGCAGTTGACAAGCTCAACATCCAGATTGCAGACGGCGAGTTCCTGGTTCTAGTAGGCCCATCGGGTTGTGGAAAGTCCACCTCGCTTCGCATGCTTGCAGGCTTGGAAGACGTAAACGAGGGTCGCATCCTCATTGGTGACCGCGATGTAACCGACGTTCCTCCTAAGGACCGCGACATCGCCATGGTTTTCCAGAACTACGCGCTCTACCCACACATGACCGTGGCAGAGAACATGGGTTTCGCTCTTAAGATTGCTGGCGTTAGCAAGGAAGAGCGTGCCGAGCGCGTTCTTGAAGCAGCCAAGCTTCTAGACCTCGAGCCTTACCTAAGCCGCAAGCCAAAGGCCCTTTCCGGTGGTCAGCGTCAGCGTGTAGCCATGGGCCGCGCTATCGTTCGTAAGCCTCAGGTGTTCCTAATGGACGAGCCACTATCCAACCTTGACGCAAAGCTTCGTGTTCAGACCCGTACCCAGATCGCTTCGCTACAGCGTCGTCTTGGTGTAACCACCGTTTACGTGACTCACGACCAGGTTGAGGCAATGACCATGGGTGACCGCGTGGCAGTTCTAAAGGATGGCCTACTACAGCAGGTTGACACCCCACGTAACCTCTACGAGCGCCCAGCGAACGTGTTTGTTGCAGGCTTCATCGGCTCCCCAGCCATGAACCTAGTTCAGCTCTCCATCGTTGATGGCGGTGTTCAGTTCGGCAACGTGGTAATCCCAGTTCCAAAGGACATTCTGGCAAAGACCAAGGCTAAGACCGTAACCGTTGGAATCCGCCCAGAAGACCTAGAGGTCACAAAGGGTCAGGGTCTAACCGTTGAGCTTGACGTTGTTGAAGAGCTTGGTGCAGACGGCTTCGCTTACGGACACGCAACCATCGATGGCGCAAACGCCGACGTGGTAATCCGCGTTCACGGAACCGACCACCCACACGCAGGCGACACCATCACCGTCAAGCCTCAGGGTGGCATCACTCACCTGTTCGACATTGAGTCGGGCGCACGTCTGAACTAATAGTTCAACCTAGTAGATAAGACATTTTGTGACTTCCAATCTGGAAATCACGGCTGCCACGGTAGAACCAGCGCTGCTGGATCTACCGTGGCATTTGCCGTTAGAGGAATGGCCCTCTGAAAACATTGCCGCCCTGCCAAAGGGTTTGAGCCGTCACACCGTGCGCTTTGCGCACCTGGCGGATTACGTGATTGCCATTAAAGAAACGCTGCCGGAACTTGCCAAGCGCGAGTACGACATGCTCAAAAACTTGAACAAACTAGAGGTTCCCTGCGTGGAGCCGTTCGCCATCATCAACGGGCGCGCTCGTGAAAACGGCGAGGAACTGCTCTCGGTATTGGTTACTCGCCACCTCAAGTTCTCGCTCCCCTACCGCGCAATGTGGAGTCAGGGTTTGCGGGCAGACACCGCCACAAGGCTCGTGGACGCGCTAGCCCTGCTGCTGGTTCGTCTGCACATCGCTGGATTCTTCTGGGGTGACGTTAGCCTAAGCAACACACTTTTTCGCCGTGACGCCGGAGCTTTTGCCGCCTACCTGGTAGATGCCGAAACCGGCCACCTTTACGAATCCGGCCTTAGCAACGGACAGCGCGAGAATGACTTAGAGATCGCTCGCGTAAACATTGCCGGTGAACTAATGGACCTTATCGCTAGCGGCCACGCAGCACCAGGTGTAGACGCGGTGGCAACCAGCGAACGCATAGTTACCGCGTATCGCGAACTCTGGAATGAGCTCACATCGGTGCAGGTAATCGATGCTTCTGAGCGCTACAAGATTAGCCAGCGGGTGAAGAAGTTGAATGCGCTCGGGTTCGACATCGAAGAGTTGGCAATCACAACTGCTGCCGACGGAACCAAGGTGAAGATTCAGCCAAAAGTTGTAGACGCAGGGCACCACGGCCGCCGCTTGATGCGTCTCACAGGGTTGGATGTTGAGGAGAACCAGGCTCGCCGCCTGTTGAACGACCTAGACCAGTACGCGGCCGAGCACAAGCGCTCTGGAGTAGACGAAGAGGTTTTGGCGCACGAATGGTTGAGCCACAGTTTTGAGCCTGTGATTTTGGCGATTCCAAAGGAATACACGGGCAAACTGGAGCCGGCCGAGGTTTATCACCAGGTCCTTGAGCACCGCTGGTACATGAGCGAAGAGCGAGGTGGAGACGTGCCGCTTGAAGAAGCCGTGAACCACTACGTGACCTACGTGCTGTCGCAGCGCCGCGATGAAGAGGCTCTGATCATGCCGGCAACAACTGAAAGCATCACTCTGCCAAACCCGGTTCCAACCGGAACCATCGTTGCCATTGACGACGATGAAGTGGACTGGCGAGACCTCGTATAAACCCAGCCGACCAATAAAGAAAGCCCTCCACGCGGAGGGCTTTCAAATTTAAGTCAGTTTGGGCTACTTGAGCTTGTGGCCCGCCAGGATGCGGCGCTTGGCCACTTCATAGAGGGTCACGCTGGCTGCGATGCCGGCGTTTAGGGACTCTGTGGCGCCATTGATTGGAATGCTCACAATCATGTCGCAGTTCTCCTGAACCAGACGGCTGAGACCCTTGCCTTCCGAACCAACAACAAGAACCACTGGCTCGTCTGCAAGGCCAAAGTCCTGCAGCTGAACGTCGCCGTCGCCGTCGAGTCCAATCACAAACACTCCACGCTTCTTGAGTTCCTTCAGGGTGGTGGTTAGGTTGCTGGCAAGCGCTACAGGCACGCGGGCTGCGGCACCTGCCGAGGTCTTCCAAGCCGACGCGGTTACACCGGTTGAACGACGTTGCGGAAGGATAACTCCCTGGCCGCCGAAGGCCGCAACCGAGCGGATGATTGCTCCCAGGTTACGAGGGTCGGTGATGCCGTCCAGGGCAACCAACAGCGGAGTCTGACCGCGATCGATGATCTGGTCTAGCAACTCCATTGGGTGCGAGTACTTGTAGGGAGGCACGGCTAGTGCGATGCCCTGGTGAACCGCGTCCATGCCCGTCATGCGGTCGATTTCCGGACGAGTTACTTCGTGGATTGGAATCTGGCGCTTATTAGCCATGGTGATGGCTTCCTTAACGCGGTCATCCATCTCAATGCGAATGGCAAGGTACATGGCTGTGGCTGGAATCTTGGCGCGCAGCGCCTCCAGCACCGAGTTACGGCCGCTGAGTACCTCGTTGGCATTCTCGGCCTTTGCCACACGCTGAGTGTTGCGCGATGCGGCACCAGCGGCACCAGCGGTGCGAGCCGAAGGCGCAAGGAACTCGCCCTTACGTGAGGTTAGGCCAGACGAACCCTGGGCACGAAGCTTTTCGCGACGTTCTGCCGCTTTCTGTTTTGGGTGGCCCTTGCGCTCTTCACCACGTGGGGTTGGGCCCTTGCCCTCAAGAGCCTGGCGACCCTTGCCACCGGTTCCGATTGTGCTGCCCTTACCGCGTTTAGCGGCTCCTGGTCTACCTGGCTTAGCCATTTACACTCCAATGAGTTGTGTCTGATCCGTCTCGCAGAACGACGCCTGCTGCGGTTAGTTGGTCTCGAATTGCGTCTGCACGCGCAAAATCTTTGTTGGCACGAGCGGAATTTCGCTCTGCGATGAGGGTTTGAATCAGGCTGTCTAGTGCCGCGTGTTCGCTGCTGTCTGCGCCTGCCTCATTCCATTCTGGTGCAAGTGGGTCGATTCCCAAAACCGCAAGCATAGAACGAACGGCTACCGCATTGGCCGCAACCACCGCTGAGTCACCTACATCGATGGCAGTATTGCCTGCTCGAACCGCCTCATAAACCGCGGCAAGCGCGCTTGGAATACTCAGGTCGTCGTCCATGGCAGCCACGAAAGCCGCTGGCAGGTTGCCATAAAGGGCGGCGAGCGCCTTGAGGTTGTTCTGAGCAATCGCATCGATGGAAGCAGCCGCGCCCGCGACCTCGGTGGAACGCTTTAGGAAACCGGTTACCCGCTCAAGTGCGGCCTCGGCTTCGCCGATTACGGTCGGCGAGTAGTCCAAAACAGAGCGGTAGTGAGCGGAACCCAACCAGTAGCGGATTACCAGCGGGTTGCCCTGATTGAGCAGGTCTGCCGCGTAAATGCTGTTGCCCAATGATTTGCTCATTTTGTTTCCGGCTACGTTCACGAGGCCGTTGTGCAACCAGAAGTTGGCAAACCGATCGCCAGCGGCCCGGCTCTGAGCAAGCTCGTTTTCGTGGTGCGGGAAGCGCAGGTCTAGGCCGCCGCCATGTATGTCGAACTGGGAACCAAGGTACTTAGTGCTCATGGCGGAGCACTCAATGTGCCAACCGGGACGGCCGGCTCCAAAACGGGTCTGCCAGGTTGCACTTGCCGGCTCTCCCGGCTTGGCGGCCTTCCAAAGGGTGAAGTCACGCGCATCGCGCTTTCCGCGGCCAGCGCCAGAACTTGTGCTCGGGTCTTCGCCCGCATCGGCCATGTCTTCGATCTTCTGATTGGTCAGTTCACCGTAAGCGGCCCACTTGCTGGCGGCAAAGTAGACGTCTGCAGAACCGTCTTCCGCTTGGTAGGCGTAACCCGCGGCAATCAGTCGCTCGATCAGCGCCAGCATCTCAGGGATGCTCGCGGTGGCACGAGGCTCGTAGGTTGGCGGCGTAATTGCCAGCGCGCGATAAGCCGCGTTGAACTCAAGTTCCATCTGGTAGGCCAGCGCCCACCATTCTTGACCACGCTCAACGGCGTTAGCCAAGACCTTGTCATCGATGTCTGTAACGTTGCGAACCAAGGTGACATCTAGACCCTTGGCCGAAAGCCAGCGGCGCAACTGGTCGTATACCAATGCCGATCGCAGGTGCCCAACGTGCGGCTCGCTCTGCACGGTTGGCCCGCAAAGGTAGATGCCAACCTTGCCGGGAACCAGCGGTTCAAAGGCGCGAACACTTTGAGAGTGGGAATCGTAAAGACTGAGGCTCACGTGGCTAGCCTACCTTTGAGGTGCTTGAAATCAGGGCTGTGGCTACTGCCGCCACGCCTTCGCTGTTACCCAGAAAACCAAGACCATCGGTGGTGGTTGCCCCAATGGTCACCGGCGCACCAACCAGATGAGTCATGCGCGCCTGAGCGGCTTCGCGCTGTGGAGAAAGCTTTGGTCGGTTGCCAATCACCTGCACAGAAACGTTTTCCACGCTCCAACCGTGCTTCGCCAACAGCTCCAGCGTTCCGCGAATGAAAACTTCGCCACTGGCGCCGGCATACTCCGGTCGGTCTACACCAAAATTTCCACCGATGTCACCAAGTGCCGCAGCCGACAACAGTGCGTCAACAACCGCGTGGGCCACGGCGTCTCCGTCTGAATGACCATCAAGAGCAACCTCGTCTGGCCACTCGATTCCCGCCAAAATCAGTGGCATTCGGTTGTCCTGGGCAAACCGGTGGGTATCTGTTCCAATGCCGGAACGGAAAGTCTTGTTGCCTTGGCTGAAGTTTCGAGTGAGCGCTGAACCAGCGCGGTCGGCGGAAGCGCGCTCCAAATCAGACGGCACAGTGATCTTGTGCGCCTGTGCATCGCCAATCACGCTGATGACGGGTTGACCGTAGGCCTGGTACAGCGAGGCGTCGTCGGTGAATTCACTTGTGGCAGCCGCATAGGCCGCCTTCAAAGTCTGCGATGGGAAACCCTGCGGCGTCTGAGCAATTCGCAGGTGGTCGCGATCCACGGTCTCAAGAATGACTTCGGCGGCGGCAATCTTGATTGTGTCTGCAACCGGCAGAACCGGAACCACGCCCGCACCCCCAGAACCAGCAATGCTCTCCCGCACGGCATCTGCCACGCGCTCAAATAACTCGGCGGGTGCAAAGCAACGAGCCGCATCGTGCACCAGCACAACCTCGGCTCCAAAATCCACGGCTGCCAGTGCGTTGGCAATGCTCCCCTGACGGCTAGCACCGCCCTGCACAACATCGATGTGGAAACCGGCTGAATCTACGCTGGCGGCAATCTCACGCGCCTGCTCTAGGTAGGCCTCTGGCGCGGCAATAACCACCTGTAGGAGGTTGTCTACAACGGAAACAGCATTGAGTGCGTGCCTAAGGAGGGTGCCACCAGCAAGCTCAACAAAAGCTTTGGGAATGTTTTGGCCTAGTCGCTCACCTTTACCGGCGGCCACCAGGACCACGGCTAGATCACGCATAGGCCACCGAATAAGTTCGCATAGCTACGTGCTTGCCGTTTAGGCCGAAGCGAGTACCGAATCTAGCAGCTCGGTTGCACCAAGCTCGTCGATCTTGCGGGCAAGAGCAAGCTCGCTCTCAAGAATCTGACGAGCCTTGGCAAGCATGCGCTTCTCACCGGCAGAAAGTCCGCGGTCCTGGTCGCGGCGCCAAAGGTCGCGAACAACCTCGGAAACACGAACCACATCTCCCGATGCAAGCTTCTCTAGGTTGGCCTTGTAACGGCGGCTCCAGTTGGTTGGCTCTTCGATAAAGTCGGCCTGCAAAACACTAAACACGTGCTTTACGCCAGCTTCGTCGATTACGTCTCGAACACCAACCATTTCAACGTTTTCCTGTGGGACCCAAATGGTTAGCTCGGTCTGAGCCACCTTGAGTTGCAGGTAAGCCTTGGTCTCGCCACGAACGGTGCGATCTGCCTTTTCAATAATCTGGGCAGCACCGTGGTGTGGATAAACTACGGTTTCTCCAACCTCAAAACGCATAATGATTTCCCTTCAGAAAGGTCAATTTTACCACAGAACACCCACATTTATAGGGGTAAACTAGAACCGCTATTTGTGCCGTATTTTGGAGGAAAATTGCTAGTTCGTAAGCTTGCCGCTGTTGCGCTTGCCGCAGGTGTTTTGGTTTCTGCCACCGGTTGCAGTTTCAACCCTCACCCTGAGTCCCTTCAGAGCTACGCCCCTAGCGACGGTTCGGGAATCGACATTTACCCTGCAAAGCACAACGAGCACGTTGAACTTCGCAACTTCATGATTCTCACCGATGGAACCAACAGCAAGTTGTACGGCTCGGTTATCAACAGTGGCCGTCTGATCCAGACCATTACCATTCAAACCACCGATGGCGTAAGCGAGAACATCGAAGTTAAGCCTGGCGAGCGCGTTGCGATTGGTGCCGATGGCGGATTTGCTAGCACCCTTGCCCTTAGCGGCAAGGCAGGCGACCTACTTGACTTCAAGGTGACCGCAGATGGCGGCAAGAAGTGGGAGACCATTTCAGTTCCAGTGCTAGACGGCACCATCGACTACTACAAGGAAATGGTTGCAGGACTTGCTACTCCGGTTGCAACCCCTTCTTCTACCCCAGCGGCATCTCCAACCGGCAAGTAGTCAAAAACTTTTCAAAACTAAACCCGCTCAACTTCGGTAGCTACCGGAGTTGAGCGGGTTTCGAACTTAAGTCTGCTCGCGAGCGCTTACGCCTCGAACTTGTAGCCGAGTCCACGCACCGTAAGCAGGTGCACTGGGCGGGCTGGGTCGTCTTCAATCTTGCTGCGAATGCGCTTGATGTGAACATCGAGGGTCTTGGTGTCACCGTAGTAGTTGCTTCCCCAAACGCGATCAATAATCTGACCACGGGTCAATACGCGGTTGATGTTCTCGAGCAAAAGTTCCAGCAGCTCAAACTCCTTGAGCGGCATGGCCACTTTTTCACCGTGCACAAACACCTGGTGGCGCTCAACGTCCATGGCCACCGGGCCACCCTGCATGAGGTTTCCCGCCACCACTGCTGGTTCAGTCTGTCGACGCAGCACAGCCTTCATGCGGGCTAGAAGTTCGCGAGTGCTGTATGGCTTGGTTACGTAGTCGTCGGCGCCAATTTCCAGACCTACAACCTTGTCAATCTCACTGTCTTTTGCTGTGAGCATGATGATTGGTACGTTACTTGTTGCGCGAATAGTTCGACATACCTCGCTACCACTTTTGCCCGGAAGCATTAGGTCAAGCAAGATGAGGTCAGGGTGCTCGGATTCGAAAAGCGCTATGGCCTTGATGCCATCTTCTGCCTCGATTGTCTCGTAACCCTCCTTCTGGAGAAGGTAAACGAGCGGTTCTCTAAGGGACTGTTCGTCTTCTACTACTAAAACGCGAGTCATTCTGGATCCTTACCGATTTCAGTTAGTTGAGCGGGCATTTCTGGGATTCGAAGGGTAAAAGTTGAACCGGTTCCAGGCTGGCTGAAAAGCCTTACTTCGCCTCGATGATTTAGTGCCACGTGCTTCACAATTGCCAGGCCAAGACCAGTTCCGCCGGTCTGCCGCGACCTCGATGGGTCAACCCGATAGAAACGCTCGAAGATACGTTCCTGGTCTTCCACTGAAATGCCAATTCCATTGTCGATCACGGTTACTTCGGCCACGCCATCCACCTCACGCAGGCCAACGCCTACCTGGCTGTCTTCATCGCTGTAAATCACGGCATTTTCAATGAGGTTCTTGATTGCCATGCCAAGCGCTTCGGCGTCACCAAACACAATGTGTCCGGCTGGTGCCGCGGCCTTGATTGTGATTCCACGTTTGTCAGCTAAAACCTGTGTGCGCTCAACCGCATCGTGGATGATTCCGGACAAATCGACCGGTGCAAAGTTGGTGTTGCTTTCGGCAGACTGCACACGACTCAACTGGATGATGTCCTGCACCAAACTGCCGAGACGAGTGGCCTCCCGCTGCAGACTTGCTGAAAAGCGCTTCACTAGTTCCGGATCATCGCTGCCGTCTTGCAACGCCTCTGCCAGCAGACTGATGGCACCTATTGGGGTCTTAAGTTCGTGGGAGATGTTAGCTATAAAGTCGCGTCTAGTTTCATCTACACGCTTGGATTCGGTGCGGTCTTCAACAATCAGGAGCACCTGGCCGCTGCTTATGCGTGCCGCCCTGGCGTAAACATAGGAACGCTCACCGCGGAGACCTGTGACCAGGTCGAACTCCCCATCGATGGCTTCGCGAAGCCCTCTGGCCCGAGTGACTAGTTCTGAAAGCGATTTGTGAATCAGCATGTGAGACTGCACGAGCCCCATCGAAAGCGCACTCGCGCTAGCCCGAACCACGATCCCCTGAGAGTCAATCACCAGCGAAGCAGCGGCAATTGCGTCCAGCACATCGGTGAGCTCCTGAGAAATCGCAGACGCGCCTCCTAGCGAGTAGGAGCCCAATCCCTCAATGTAGCGCTTCAATGCAGATACTTTCCGTCACTTGTTGTTTAATTGGTTAACAACTGTCCTTTGATTTTTAGCCTAGGTCATGTTTAGCCCTGTGAATCGCTTGGAATGGCTCGTAAATCTCCAAATTTTGCAGGTGTTCAGGTTTTGTTTTTACTTCGTTAACTATCGACTGGGAGATTACTGTGGAACTCAATGAAAGAGGCCAAGTTATGTCTGAGGTGTTCGTAAACCAGCTGCAGGACGTGCAGAACCGTTTGGTGGAAATTGCAGAGTCTGTGACCACCGTTATGGACAAGGCTTCTCGTGCCTTCCTAAACAGCGATGTAGCCTTGGCCGACGAGGCGATTGCCCTCGCTGAGGCCAACGAAAACCGTGCTCTGGCTCTTGACGAAACTGTGATCAAGGTATTGGCTAAGCAGTCGCCAGTTGCCCGCGACCTGCGCATTTTGGTTTCAGCGCTTCGAATTAGTGCGTCCCTGGAGCGCATGGGCGCACTTGCCGGCCACATTGCCGCAATCGCTCGTTACCGCTTCCCTGGTTCGGCTGTACCAGCAAGCCTTAGGGCCACTTTTGCCGAAATGGGCGCTCTCGATGTTGAACTTGCTCGCAAGGTGACTGCCCTTCTAAAAGACACCGATGTTGACTCGGCTCGCCTAATCCAGGCTGAAGACGCTCGCGTTGACGAACTTCACCGCCACGTGTTCAGCGTTGTGCTGGGCGATGACTGGAAGGAAAACGCCATGTACACAGTGGACGTAACCCTTGCCAGCCGCTACCACGAGCGTTTTGCAGACCACGTTGTGGACATCAGCACAAAGGTTTCTTACCTCACCACCGGCGAGTGGCACGAGACCGAATAGTCTCCCAAAAACTAAAGGAACGCCTTTCCTGAGCAAACCCAAAGCAAAAACCTCCCGAAGCGATTCGGGAGGTTTTTGGGTTAAAAGTGGTTTGTGCGCGGTGCTACTTTTTGGCGCCCTGAGCAGCCACTGCGGCCGCACCAGCAGCGGCAGCTTCTGGGTCAAGGTACTCTCCGCCTGCAACAATCGGCTTGAAGTTCTCGTCGAGCTTGTAAACCAGTGGGATTCCGGTTGGAATGTTTAGCTCCGCAATGTCCTCATCGCTGATTCCATCCAGGTGCTTCACCAGCGCACGAAGGCTGTTGCCGTGCGCGGTAACCAACACGGTCTTGCCGCTCTCGAGGTCAGCCTTGATCTCGTCGTTCCACAACGGCATCATGCGCACTAGAACGTCCTTGAGGCACTCGGTCTTTGGAACGTTGCCTCCCAGGTTCGCGTAGCGCTCGTCGTGAGCCTGCGAATACTGGTCTGCATCGTCAATTGGAGGAGGTGGAACGTCAAAGGAACGGCGCCAAATCTGAAACTGCTCCGCACCGTACTCGGCCAAGGTCTGAGCCTTGTCCTTTCCCTGCAACGCACCATAGTGACGCTCGTTTAGGCGCCAGTCGCGCTTCACGTCGATCCACGAACGCTCGGCGGCGTTTAGTGCGATGTGCGCGGTGTTGATGGCACGCTTTAGGCGCGAGGTGTAAAGCAGGTCTGGCTTGATGCCTGACTCGGATAGCAGCTCGCCGGCGCGCTTGGCCTCAGCACGACCCTGGTCGCTCAGGTCAACGTCTACCCAACCGGTAAAGAGGTTTTCCTGGTTCCATACGGAGTTGCCGTGGCGCAAAAGAATGAGTGTGTACTTAGCAGTTGACATGCCTCAAGTTTACCCAAGACCAACCCATCGATGGGTGTCAGCGCAGCCAAGGCTTCGACTAGGTTTTAACCCGTGGCCAGCAAGAAACCAGTTGGTACCGTTACCCGCGGCACAACCAATCCCAACAGACTCAGGCGAGTGGACCGCTACCTCTGCTCGCTGCCCGTGCTCAGAAATGTGCAGGAACCAATCGTTGTGGATTTGGGTTACGGAGCCAGCCCGATAACCGCGGTTGAGCTTTTGGAGCGCTGCCAAAAGGTGAACCCAAAGGCACGCGTTGTTGGAGTTGAGATTGAGCAGGAGCGAGTTGCTCGCGGTCTTGAAATCGCCACCGATGAGTTGCAGTTTGTGCGCGGGGGCTTCGAGACTCCTTTACCTTCGGGATTTGCTGCCGGAACCAAAGTCGATCTGATTCGCGCCTTCAATGTGCTTCGTCAATACAGCGAGGCAGAGGTCGCGGGCGCTTGGGCGTTGATGCAGAGTCGTTTGAGCCCAGAGGGGCTGCTCATTGAGGGCACTTGCGACGAGATCGGGCGGCTGCAGTCTTGGGTCACTCTGAACTTGGAACGGCCACTCTGGTTCACCGTTTCTCTTCGACTCACGGGACTGGAATCCCCCAGCAAGGTGGCAGAACGGCTTCCCAAAGCTTTGATTCACCACAACATCGATGGCGAGCGGATTCACAAGTTTCTGTTGGCCCTGGACTTCTGGTGGAACACGCATGCGCCACTTGGAGTGTTTGGTGCCGTGCAGCGCTGGAGCGCGGTATGCCAGAGCATGGCAGACGCCGGCTGGCCAGTGAAGATTGAGCCAAAACGCTGGAAGCTAGGCGAAATAACGGTGGACTGGGCCGCCGTTGCGCCTGCCTCAAACTAGTTCCGCAGGGGGCATTAACTTCCGGGCATTAGAGTTACTTTGAAATGCACCAAGCTGATGTTGGAGGTGGGCATGCCTAAAAACCCAAAGGGTGACCACCCAACCAAGGTTGCATTATTGGAATGCGTTGCAAAACTGTTGGAAAATCACCAGTCAGACGAAATATCAGTTGACCTGGTTTGTAAGACCTCCGGCATCGCCCTCGGTTCCCTCTACCACCACTTTCAAGACCTGCCAAACCTTATTGATCAGGCATTGGTTTTCAGGTTCGCACGTTACGTGGACCGCTCGATTGATTGGTTAAACCAAGCACTCACCAACAGCACGTCAAAGCAAGAGTTCTTTGAGGGCTTGAAGCGAGTTACTCGCGGAACTCAGACCAAGGAACTTGAGCAGGTTCGTCGCGAACGGGCAGGTGCGATTTACCGCACGGGTTCTCACGCTGCATTTGCTGAGGCTCTGGGGCTCGAGCAGCAACGTCTCACCGATGAAATTGCAAACGTGGTTAGCACCGCGCAGAAGAACGGGTGGGTGCACCCAGGGCTAGACCCGCAGGGTGCCGCGGTTTTGATTCAGGCTTACTCTCTAGGGCGCATCGTGGACGATATCTCCCCGAGCCCAATGGATAACGATAAGTGGATTGAGATCATCGACCGCTTAGCCGAAAAAGTCTTTGGGCTGGATGAGTAACTTTTTGAACAGCCGGGTCACTGGCTAAATAGCCGGCAACTCGGCGCGGGCGTCTTCCTCAGGCATTCCGGCAGCGCAAAGCAGGTCAATCACGAGTGGTCGGAGCAGCAGAATCACGCTGGCCTCGCGAAGCTGATCGGCAATGCCAAACTTCTTCGGATCCAGTTGGTGGATCAAATCAACCAACAACTCGATTGCATCGTGCTGGCGCTCCGGGTCTTCAATTCCCTGTTTGAGCACAATGGCGGCCGCCTCAATCTGATCGATGAGATCAACCAAATGTGGTCGGGCAACGCCGTCGCGCAACAGGTAATCGATGCGTCGAACGATGACTCGCAAGTTGCGAGTGGCCAGATCCATGCCCTTCATGATGCGGTACTGACCCTTTAGCTCGTCCTGGTACTTGCGCAGGAACGGAGAAATCTTGCTAATGGCAATTGCGCTGTCAAGGCTGAGGCGCCAGTTATCCATGAGCGGTTGAGTGCGGCGCACGCGAAGCAGGGTGGCGTCTGCGCTCTTCACGTCTACATTTTTGAGCGCCAGCTTGATTGCGCCAAGCGAATCCAGGAACAGGTCGAACAGTTTGGTGGCGTCCTTGTTGGCAATTCCACGAGGGTCGCGCGGAATAAGTGCAGTTACGGCGAGCGCCACCAGACCGCCAATCGCTCCATCGATGGAACGCATGAAAGGTCCACCCGGAGGCGCAACCGTGAGGTAAACCAGCGCACTCTGGGTGGCGGCGGCAAGGGTGAAGGCCGCGCTTCCAGTGACAAACCTAGAGGCAAGTAAGACCACGAGCAGCAGGCTGGGGAGCTGCCATAAACCCTGACCAAAAGCGAGCAGCCAGAGCTCGCTAATCGCAATGCCTGAAACCATGCCCAGTGCGGTTTGGGCAATGCGGCGCGGGCGGGCGTCTCGGCTGAAGCCAAGCGATGTGATGGTCACCGTTACCGCGAGGAACGGAATGGGATGACCCAACCCTAGGTGCGCAATGAAGTAGGCGGCGGTTGCGGCAATGGTGATCTGAAGACTTGGAACAATGCTTTCGATGAGGCGCTGACCAGACTCCTTTAGGCTCCAGTGCAACTTGGTCTTGCCGTTTACCTTATTGATGCTCTGGGTCTCAAGAAAACTCATGATTTAGCGCCGATCACTTATTGCCACCCATGAGTAGGCGCGGCAGTTTTGGCACGTCCACGGTCTTTCCAGCGTCTTGCGGCACCACAACCTCTTGGCTGGCGTCAATTGGCTCGCTCTCCCCCAGAACCAGCAAGGGGGCATCGATGGGGGTATTTCGCCCCACAACGGCAAACGCAATCGGCCCCATCTCGTGGTGCTGACCCACGGCGGTGACTTTTCCTCGAATCTTGTCCGGCTCGGCCACTGTGGCAACTTCGTCGCCAACGCGCGGAAGCAGGTGCCCGGAACCATCCAAGTGCAGCAGCACCAAACGGCGAGGCGGATGTCCAAGGTTGTGCACCTTTGCCACGGTCTCCTGGCCGCGATAACAGCCCTTTGAAAGGTGAACCGCGCTGGCAAGCAGGTCCAACTCGTGCGGCAAACTCTTTTCGTCTAGCTCAGCGGCAGTTGGTCGGTGTGCCGCTATCCTCAGAGCGTCGATGGCATCAATGCCCGCCCAATCGTGCGAATCCTTGAGGGTATCTAAATCTGCTGGCGAAACCACGTTGAGAACCAGCGCCCAAGGTTCAGTTGGAGCAGCACCGTAACGATAGCCACCAGCAGCGGTTTGGGACCAGCCGTCTACCCAAGAAGCCAAAGCAATTCCGCCAAGCGGTTCTGCCCAGCTGGCAACAACTACGGTGTCAGCGCGGCGATCATCGATGACAACCTGCATTCTGAACACCATCTTTCGCAGCCATGCCAAAAATGAGTCAACCGCGTCGGCTTCCACTATCAACCAGCAGATGGCGCCGTCATCGATGAGATTCACAACCTGCTCAACGTGACCATTTGGATCAAGCAACAGCGCCTGAGTGCTCTGCCCTGGCGTGAGGTTTTTGATATTTTGGCTAAGCAAGGAGTGCAGCCAGGTGAGGCGATCCGCACCGGAAACGGTGATTACCGAGTAGTTGCTGGCGTGAACCAGCGCCTTACTGTCAATCAACTGCCGCTGAGCCAGCAACGGATTGATTATTTGAGGCATTTGCTACTCCACTCGCTCCAGACGTGCAGACGCGTGCGATGCCAGCGGGTTGCCCAAAGCGGCAATGTCCCACGCCCAAAGCAGCGCGCCTTCCACTAGTCCATAAATGCGAGTGGCTCCCGAGTATTCCTTGGAGTTCTCTGCGCGGCTGCTGCCAACGGCGGTAGCCAAGTCAATTCGTGCACCCTTGATGTGACCCAGGTAGTGCTCACTGATTCCGCTTGGATGAATGATGCTTGCCTCAATGTCAAACCCACCAGAAGAATTGCGCAACTTCTCTAGGTCGTCGTGGGTCTTGATGGTTGGCTCACCCTCACCTGGCAACAAGCCTGGTCCGTGATCCGCAGATTCCGCCGGACGGGATATCTTCCAGTAGCCGAGTTCGCTAGGAAGAGTGGAGCCAGATTCATCGATGAGTTTGGCAGTGGATTGATACGTAAGGTAGTTTTCACCGTTCTGGAAAAACACCACACGCTGGTGGAACTCGTATTCAATTGGCAGGTCGTTTGCGTCGCGGCGATGCGCGTAACTAATAACGCCGGTTCCCTCCCAGGTGCCAACCAAGAACGCCAGAGGAGTAAGTTCAACCGGCAGGTTATCTGGGAGAACGAACAACTACTTCTGGCCCTTGAAAAGCTTGTAGAGAACCAAAACAGAAATACCAGCGATGGCCAGGGCTGCAAGAACTAGCAAGCCGGTGAAAAGCATGTCCCAAGGAAGATTCATAATTTAAAGTTTACCCGCGAACGAAAAGGTAGATGCTGGCAACAGCCAAAATCAAATAGCTGCCGCCGCCAACATAAATTAACTCGCGCACGAACCCGGCAGGTCGCGCCTTAATTAGGTGGATTAGTGAAACCGTGGCAACCGAACCAGCCAAAATCGCACCGAACGATGCGAAGGCATGCTCGTGTGGAACCAGCAAAATGGTGGCCACCGCCAAAATCGCAGTGGCAAGCCAAAGTGCCCAAATTGGTAACCATCTTGCGTCCATGGGTTAATAATGCCCCAAAAATCGAGATAAACCGCGCCAGTTCACGCTTTACAACGGTCTAGACTTGTTGAAAAGCGGGAGGAATCATGGCCCAGATTCTGGTTTTGGCTTCAACAGCCGACACAGACGTACTTCCCGCGCTTGGCCTGCTGAGCCACAAAGTTCGCACCATCACTGCCGAACCGGCAAGTTTGATCAGCGCCCCGGTCTCAGACATCGTGATTTTGGATGCCCGCCGAGACCTAGTTAATGCCAAATCCCTCGCCAAAGTTCTACTAACTACCGGCATGTCCGCTCCCCTGCTTTTGGTTGTCACCGAAGCCGGTCTGCCCGGAATCAACGCCGAGTGGGGCGCATCGGACATAATCCTGGAAGGTGCCGGACCCGGCGAAATCGACGCCCGCATCCGCATTGCGTTGGGTCGCGGCAAGGTTATCACCAAGCGCGAAACCATCAATGAGGGCGGTGTGGTCATCGATGAGGCGTCTTACAGTGCAAAAGTTCACGGTAAGCCACTAGACCTTACTTTCAAAGAGTTTGAGCTTTTGCGATTCTTGGCACAGCACCCTGGCCGCGTTTTCACTCGGGAGCAGTTGCTGAGCGAGGTTTGGGGATACGACTACTTTGGTGGCACACGCACGGTGGACGTGCACATTCGTCGCCTGCGCGCCAAGTTGGGCGATCTCGAAGCACTAATCGGCACGGTGCGAAACGTTGGCTACCGATTCAATGTCTCGCTTGAGGATGATTTCGCCGCTTCTGATTACTAAACCCGCGGTGATTACTAAAAGTTCACCAATCGGCAACTCTTAGATGGCAGGATTTTAGGTATGTCTGAAGAAACCATGGCCATCACAATGCCAGAAGATCAAGGCGAGTTCGGCCCGGAGCGATTCCTAGACCGTGAACTCAGCTGGTTGGCGTTCAACCAACGCGTTCTTGAACTGGCCGAAGACCCAGACATGTTCCTGCTGGAGCGCCTCAACTTTGCCGCCATTTTTGCCAGCAACCTAGACGAGTTCTTCATGGTTCGCGTTGCCGGCCTCAAGCGCCGCATCGCTACCGGGCTCGCCGTAACTGCAAGTTCTGGCCTGAGCCCGCAAGAGGTGCTGAGCGAGATTTCGCGCGAAGCCCACCTGCTTCAGCAGAGGCACGCAAAACTTTTCATCGATGTGTTGGAACCGGCGCTGGTTGCCAAGGGAATCAGCATTGCCAAGTGGTCTGAACTCACCGATGAAGAACGCGCGGCGCTCAAGACTCAGTACCAGAATCAGATTTTCCCAGTGCTAACTCCGCTTGCAGTGGATCCGGCACACCCATTCCCTTACATCAGCGGGTTGAGCCTGAACCTGGCCGTTGTGCTGCAAAACCCAGAAACCAAGACCGAGCACTTTGCTCGCGTCAAGGTGCCGCCGCTGCTACCTCGGTTTGTTCGAGTGCCTGGCAACACCGGCGTTACCACCGTGCGCTTCTTGCCGCTAGAGGAACTCATGGGTGAGTTTTTGGAAAGCCTGTTCCCTGGCATGCAGGTGGTTCAGCACTACACCTTCCGCGTGACTCGCAACGAAGACCTTGATGTGGACGACGACGAAGGCGAAAACCTACTGGTTGCGCTGGAGAAGGAACTCTTGCGCCGCCGCTTTGGCCCACCGGTTCGTTTGGAAGTTGCCAACGACATCAACCCAGAGGTTTTGGAACTTTTGGTGCGCGAGTTGGACATTGAAGAAGAAGATGTCTATCACTTGCCTGCACCGCTCGATCTGACGGGCTTGTTCGAGATTTCCAGCCTCAAGCGCCCTGAGCTTCACTACCCGAAGCACCAGGTGATCACCAACCGGTACTTGAGCAACGGCGATGACGAACCTGCCAACATCTTTAGCGTGTTGCGCGAACGTGAGGTACTGCTACACCACCCTTACGAGAGTTTTAGCACCAGCGTTCAGGCGTTCCTGGAGCAGGCCGCGGCAGACCCGAGCGTTCTTGCAATCAAGCAAACTTTGTATCGCACCTCGGGTGACAGTCCGATTGTGGATGCCCTAATTCAGGCTGCAGAGGCGGGCAAGCAGGTTTTGGCTCTGGTTGAGATCAAGGCCCGTTTTGACGAGCAGAACAACATTGCCTGGGCTCGCAAGTTGGAGCAGGCCGGCGTTCACGTTGTTTACGGAATCGTGGGTCTAAAGACCCACTGCAAGTTGAGCCTGGTGATTCGCCAGGAGGGCAACACCCTGCGCCGGTACTGCCACATTGGAACTGGTAACTACAACCCAAAGACCGCCCGTTTTTACGAAGACTACGGGCTACTCACATCGCGCGAGCACGTGGGTGAGGACCTCACCAAGTTGTTCAACCGTCTGAGCGGCTTTGCACCAGACAGCACCTTCAAGGCGCTCCTGGTTTCGCCAAACGGAGTGCGGGAGGGGCTCGTTTCCCGCATAAACCGCGAGATTGAACACAAAAAGGCCGGAAAGCCAGCACGCATTGGCGTAAAGGTTAACTCCCTGGTTGATGAAGACATCATCGATGCTTTGTATTTGGCATCTCAGGCCGGAGTGCCGGTGGACATTCTGGTTCGAGGCATGTGCTCGCTGCGTCCGGGAGTTCCTGGCCTTAGCGACAACATCCGTGTGCGTTCGGTTCTGGGCCGGTACTTGGAGCACAGCCGCGTGTTCACATTTGCCGGTGGCGGCGACCCTGCCGTGTTTATCGGTTCTGCAGACATGATGCACCGAAACTTGGACCGCCGAGTTGAGGCGCTGGTGCGCATCATTCAGCCAGACCAAATCAAGGAACTAACCGCCCTGTTTGAGCTTTGCATGTCAGACACGAGCGCCACTTGGCACCTAGACTCCAGTGGCTCATGGACGCGCTTTGCCAAGGATGCCGAGGGCCGTCCTCTGGTTGACGTGCAAGACAAGATCATGAAAGACGTAATCGCCAAGCGCGGTGCACGCAAGTAATGACCGTTTACGCAGCAGGCGCCGTACTTTGGCGCGAGGAAAAAGGTGCGCTTCAGCTAGCGCTGGTTCACCGTGGCCGATACAACGATTACGGCTGGGCTAAGGGCAAGCTAGACCCGGGCGAGGTTCTGCCCCAAACCGCAGTTCGTGAGGTTTTGGAAGAGACCGGGCTCAAGATTAAGTTGGGCGTTAAGCTTCCGGTTCAGCGCTACAAATTGCCTTCAGGAGAGCCAAAGGAAGTTCACTTCTGGGCAGCGCGCGTGAGTGATTCGGCTCTCGCCGGCTCCAAGTTTGTGCCGCACGAAGAAGTTGCAGAAGTGATCTGGGCAGCACCAGACAAAGTTGCCAGCCTGCTCAGCTATGACGCAGACAAAGAGCTGCTCAAGTACGTGGTAAGTCTCTACAACCGAGAACTCTTGTACACGAAGCCTTTTGTTGTTTTGCGTCACGCCAAGGCCACCCCACGCACAGATTGGAAGGGCCCGGACGGCAAGCGCACACTTCTGAGCAGTGGAAAGGCGCAGGCCAAGGCGCTGATCCCGGTTTTGAACGCCTTTGGTCCAAAGAAGATTGTGACCAGCCCTTGGGTGCGCTGCCTCACCACTGTTGAGCCATACGCAAAAAAGTACAAGTTCCCCATTGTGGAACGAATCGCGCTTAGCGAGCACGGCAACGCCAACGGCCCTGCACGTACCAAGAATGTGGTCCGCGACCTGATTGACACCCAGAAGCCTGCGCTACTCTGCAGTCACCGCCCCAGTTTGCCCAGCATCATCGATGAGTTGAGCGAAAACGCAACCCTCGCCCAAAAGAAGGAACTCCAGCAGGGATTGCTGCTAAAGCCAGGGCACTTGATGGTGGTGCACATGACGGTGGAGCCAAAAGGACACCGCCGCCAGATTGCGTCGATTGAACAGTACAGCAGCTTCCTAGCCGACTAGTTTTCGGCGTCTAAAGGTTGCGCGAATAGACTTGCCTAATGCCCCACTCGCAGTCTAAAGTCACCAAGTGGGCTCCCCTTGCTCTAATGGCCGTTGCCCTGGTTTGGGGTGCCGCCTTTGTGCTCATGAAAGATGCAATCAAGACTCAGCCAATCTTTGACTTCTTGGGCACCCGCTTTGTGATTGCCGCTGCGGTGATGATATTGGCCAAGCCATCGGTGTTTAAAAAGTTCAACAAAGAGCTGGTTGGCAAAGGCGTGATTCTGGGACTTGTTCTAGGCATTTCTTATGTGACCCAAACCGTGGGTTTGGAAGTTTCCACCGCCGCTATTACAGGCTTCATTACCGGACTTTACGTGGTTATGGTGCCGCTGCTAACCTGGCTGATTCGCAAGCAAAAGGTAGACCGCAAGGTGGTTATTGGCGTGGCCCTGGCAACGGTTGGCTTGGGATTCATTAGCATCAACGGACTCAGCTTTGAACTTGGCCAGCTTTGGGTGGTTGCCTGCGCTTTCTTCTTTGCTGTGCACATTTTTGGGCTTTCGGTTTGGAGCCCAGGAAAAGATGCCTACGCACTCACCGTGGTGCAACTGGGCACAATGGGAGTGGTCTGCATGGGCATTTCATTCACCGATGGCTACCAGGCGCCAATTGGGTTTGCCGGTTGGTTTGCCATTCTGTTCACCGCTGTATTTAGCACCGCGATTGCATTCTTTGTGCAGACCTGGGCTCAGGGAATCATGGACGCTTCGAAAGTTAGCATCTATCTAACTTTTGAGGTTGTGTTTACCGCTGCCCTGGCCGTGCTGGTAGGTCAAGAATCTTTGCAGCTAAAGACGGTGCTAGGCGGTTTACTCATGATGGGTGCCATGCTGATTGTTGAGTGGCCGAACAAGAAGAACCCCAACGCGATTGTTCCGCTGGAGACATTCCCTCACTAGAGGTTTACGTCTAGGGCAACTTTCACAGACTGGCCCAACTCAAGTTTTTCGGGCAGGCGCACGGCATTTTTCACGGGCACAAGGTAAATGCCGTCCTTTGGAAACAGGCTCGTGGTGAATACCGTTTTACCAATGGTGACTTTCACCGGAATCACTCCCCAACCGTAAGAAACGAGTTTGGCGGTTTGCTTGATTTGGTGGCTCAAATCCTGGGGAACGGGGATGTAGTAAAACGGTGCGGGTCCGCGCCACTCGATCATTTGGTTCTCAAACTCTAGAAGCACTGCTCCACCTTTCAGTTGAAGTCTAGAACCCTAAATGTGGGCTATCGGCCTATTCAACTGACACACTATTGGCATGTTGATTCTGAGCATCGATGCTGGAACCACCGGCGTGACCGCACAACTGGTGGATGCCCTTGGCCAAGCCGTTGGCCGCGGGTACCGCGAGTTTGAGCAACACTTCCCCCAGCCTGGTTGGGTGGAACACCAACCCGAACAGATTTGGCAGGCAACCCTAGTTGCCGTGCTGGGTGCGCTGGAGGTGGCAGGAGTTGAGCGCAGTGCCATAAGCGCGATTGGCATCACCAACCAGCGTGAGACGGTTGCGGTTTGGGATCGAGAGACTTTGCAATCCCCCTGCCCGGCAATCGTTTGGCAAGACCGCAGGACCGCAGACATTCTGGCCCACGCAAAGTTTAAGGACTCCGCGGAGCGGGTTCGGCTTGCAACCGGCCTACCGCTGGACCCGTACTTCAGCTCCAGCAAGTTCTTGTGGATCAAGAGAAATCTGCCTGGCGTTTGGGCCGAGGTTGAGAGCGGCAAGTTTGCGCTTGGAACCATCGATGCCTACTTGCTCGCGCGAATCACAGCGGGTGCAGTTCACGCCACCGATGCCTCGAATGCCAGCAGAACCCAACTGATGAACATTCACACTTTGGAGTGGGATGCGGAACTTTGCGAGCTCTTTGAAGTCCCGGTGGAGGCTCTTCCTGTAATTTTGCCGAATATTGGCGAGTTCGGTATCAGCTCGCCGGATTCATTCCTGGGTATCTCAGCTCCAGTAACTGGCATGGCGGGAGATCAACAGGCAGCATTGTTTGGTCAACTGGCATTTGAGGTTGGAGATTCCAAGTGCACCTACGGCACAGGTGCTTTTCTGCTACAAAACACTGGACCTGCTCCCCAACTTTCAGACCAGGGACTGAGTGCTACGGTGGCCTGGGTTGATACCGCTGGCAGGGCAACCTACGCACTTGAAGGGTCTGTGTTTATTGCGGGTGCAGCCGTTCAGTGGTTGCGCGACGGCCTCAAAATAATTTCGAATGCCTCGGAACTAGAGCCGCTGGCTCGCGAGGTTGAGGATAACGGCGGACTTTACTTTGTGCCCGCTCTTGCGGGTCTAGGTGCCCCATTCTGGGATTCGGAGGTTAGAGGGTCGTTCCTGGGAATCACGCGAGGCACTGAGCGAGGCCATTTTGCGAGAGCCACCTACGAGGCGCTGGCGTTTCAGGTGCGGGCACTCATCGATGCATTCAAGGCGGCGGGTGGGCCACCACTCAATGAGCTTCGCACCGATGGCGGGGCCGCAACCAGTGAGTTGCTTCTGCAAACGCAGGCGGATGTCTTAGGGCTCCCAGTTACACGCCCGAGCAATCTAGACACCACAGGGTTGGGTGCCGCGTACCTGGCCGGTCTTGGTGCCGGCGTTTGGCAGGACTCTGCTAAGTTGAAGGCCCTTGACGCCGCCGCCGGCCAGACTTTCCGGCCGGTTTCCCGAATGGAAAACGAATACGGGGTTTGGCTAAGGGCTGTGGCTGCCACTCGGTCTTGGTAAACTATTCGGGTTGCGCGGATTCTTTGGAGTCGGCAATGCGGCAGCTTCTATGTCGCGTGGGCCTCTAGCTCAGTTGGTTAGAGCAACGGACTTTTAATCCGTGGGTCGTCGGTTCGAGCCCGACGGGGCCTACTTGAACCCCTCCTCCACGAGGGGTTCTTTAATTTAATGGCCCTTGCGGTAGTCCAGCCACTCGCCGATTTCGTCTAATCGACGCTGCTGTTGGTCTGCAGCTCCGGCATCTTGCCCTTGATTGCGTTGATCAAGTTCACCAATAATCTTTTCGCGGAATTCAACTGGCTTGTGGTCGTCATATTTGAACTTGGCTTCCACATCGATGATTTCCAGCCGAACTCCACGAATGCTCGACATCATTGGACCGTAGGGTGCCTCCGCCCTATCAATCCGCGCGTAGCCGCCTTGAGGTTGCATGTCCGCCATCTGTGCCTTGAGGATTTCAACGAGACCCTCATCAGTGTTTACTACAGTTGGCCGCAGGGCAAAGTTGACTGCGGCGTAGTAGCTAGTAGGCACGCCCTCCTCCAACGGGATACCCGGTTTTGCGCGCCACTGGTTTGGAATGTAGGCGTAATCACCCACCACAGATAGCGACACCGGATTTCCGCTTTCCATTAGCTTCAGCGCGGTGTTAACGCGGTTCAGGTGGAGCAAAATTTCGTTGCCGGCAAGCGTGAAGTGGGTTGGCACCATGACCGGTGCGTTGCCCGGTTCTGTGTGCGACACCGCGAGCACACCGAACTTGCCACCGGTTTCTATCCAGTGGCGCCATTCCGATTCGCTGAGTGCGCCGTCGAAGGGTTGAATGAACATGCTGTCAGCCTAAGGGTTTGGTGAGCCAGTTTAGGCGGCAGTTTCGGGTGAGAGGTGCTCGTGCACGGCAACCCAACGCCCGTCCTGCTTGGCAAAAACGATGGTCTCCCGCTCCGCGATTGTGGAAACCTCTCCCCCAAACTCAATGTCGCTGGAGACCAGGTGGCTGAACACGGCGGCGTGGTCACCAATCAACTGCACCAGCGGATTGCTAGACCTGCAGCCGTGCACCTTGAAGCCATCCTGAGTTTCCCACTGCTGCCAGAGCGCCTGGTAGTCGGCCCTGGAGTTGAGCCTCTCTGAGTGCGTGTAAAACATAAATGACGCGTCAGCTGCGAACCCAGCAAAATACTCCGCGGTACGGTGGTGGCCAAAGTCATCCACTATCTTGGCGGCAGCGTCTAGAACCTCTTGAGTAGCGCTCATTCTTGCAGTCCTTACTTCTTACTTCTGGCCAAAATGGTTATCAACTCGTAGGCAAGGTGTGCCGCCGCGATTCCGGTGATTTGAGCGTGGTCATATTGCGGAGCCACCTCAACAATATCGGCGCCGATTACGTTCACGGCGTCCAGTGACCTAATCAGCGCCAAAAGCTCTCGACTGCTGAAGCCACCCATCTCCGGGGTGCCAGTTCCAGGCGCAAAGGCTGGGTCGAGCACGTCCACATCGATGGAAACATAAACGGGCTTGTTGCCAACGCGCTTGCGAACCAGCTCAATAATCGCGTCAATTCCCAGCTTGTCCATGTCGATGCTGGTGACCACCTGGAAGCCCAGTTTGGTGTCATCCAGGAGATCAGACTTGTCGTAAAGGGGCCCACGAATTCCCACGTGAAGGCACGATTCGAGGTCGAGCAACCCTTCCTCGCTGGCTCGCCGGAACGGAGTTCCGTGAGTTAGCGGCGCACCAAAGTAGGTGTCCCAGGTGTCCAAGTGTGCGTCAAAGTGAATCACGGTCACGGGACCGTGCTTCTTGTGCAGTGATTTCAGAATCGGGTACGCAATGGTGTGATCTCCACCAAGGGTGACCAAGCGAATGTCTTGGTCCAGCAGCTCATCAACACCCTCGGTGATCTGCACCATTGCCTCATCGATGCTGAACGGATTCACCGCAATGTCGCCCGCGTCTACTACTTGGGCAAGCGCGAACGGAAAAGCATCCTGGGCCGGGTTGTACGGGCGCAGCAGTCGGGACGACTCGCGAATGTGCGCCGGACCAAACCTAGCGCCCGGGCGGAAGCTGGTTCCGGCATCAAACGGAATTCCCAAAACGGCGATGTCTGCCTTTGCCACCTCATCGATGCGGGGCAGGCGAGCAAACGTTGCCAAACCGGCGAACCGGGGCACGATGGTTGCGTCTACCTGACCAATGTTGTTACCCGCATTGACGCGTGGAATCTGACTAGACATTTTTACCGTTTTTTCCTTGTTTGCTGCGATTGATGCCGGAACCTAAACCGCTACTTGACCGCTGGGATCTCGCCCTTGGCCGTGCGACCGATGCGTGGGCCCTTAGGGCCGTAGGCATAGGCAGGCTCTGGCCAGATCAGCAGCGCGCCAATGTATAGCACTGCTGAAACCACGATGGAAACCACGAGGCTAAGGTCGATTCCGCCAGCCACTCCGCTCCAGACACCAACAATGACCGGAGGATAGTAGCCAAACTGCAGACCCAGCACAGCGGCAATAATCCAGGCTGCCATGGCACGCCAGTTAACTCCGTTGGCAAACCAGTAGCGTCCGCCGGTCTTGCCGCGGTTGAACACCTGAAGGTCCTCGTTGCTGTACCAGCCACGACGGTTCCAGAAACCAATGGCCATGATGATCATCCATGGCGTGGTGGTAACCACGATGGCCCCCACAAAGCCGTTCACGGCACCCAGAAGGTCAGTGAACAAACGACCAACCACAATGAACACAAAGGCCACTGAACCGATGGCGATGGTGGCCTGAACTCGGCTCAGCTTTGGGAACACCGATGAGAAGTCCAAACCGGTTCCGTAGAGCGAGGTGGTACCGGTTGAAAGACCACCGATGAAGGCAACCACAATGATGAGGTATGCGTACCAGGTTGGAGCGGCGCCAATCAGACCTACCACGTAGTCACCGCCGGTAACCAGAGTCATGGTGGCAACACCAAAGATGAATGGAATCAGGGTTAGCGCCTGGGCACCCAGAGTGGCCAGCATGAGCTTGGCGTTGGAGGTGCCATTTGGAATGTAGCGAGCCCAGTCCCCCAGGAACGCACCAAAAGAGATTGGGTTAGACATTGCAATAAGAGCCGAAAGGATGAAGGTTGGCCAGAAGCCACCCAAGGCTAGCTTGTCAGGGGTGCCCGCGAAGTCTGGGTGGAACACACCCGAGAAGGCCACGATGGCCAAGAGCATGAGCACGGTGTTGAGCCAGACCGCAATGCGGTTTACGAACAGCATGAACTGGTAGCCGTAGACCACCACCACAACCACGATCAGACCGATTAGGGCGTACAGACCGATTCTGAGGCCTTGCGAATCTGTGGCTCCAAAGAGCTTCACAAACGCACCAACAAGGGCGTCACCGCCGACCCAAACCGAAATGGAATAGAAGGCGATCGCCGTTAGTAGCGAAAGGAACGAACCTGCAATTCGCCCGCGCACACCCAGGTGGGCACCAGAAGAGACCGCGTTGTTGGTTCCGGTTCTAGGTCCAAAGATTCCCATTGGCATAAGGAAGATGGTTCCAACTAGCACTCCGAGTACTACCGAAGCCACGCCCTGCCAGAAAGATAGACCAAAGGCAATTGGGAAGGTTCCCAGGAGGACTGTTGCAAAAGTGTTTGCTCCACCAAACTGAATTCGCAGCATGTCCCACGGAGTGGAGGTGCGATCCGCATCGGGAATCGTATCGATTCCGAACCCTTCGATTTCAGTGATTTTTGGCTTGGCGTTCTGAACTGTGTTGCTCATACTGCTCCCTTTGATTAACGCGACACTGCATTACTTACGGGAATGCTATTCCCAAATTGACTCTCAGGCAATAACTTTTTCCTATGAAGATAGTTCGTGTCGTAGATCTCTCCCACCCAATCACCGCCCAGACACAGGTTTATCCGGGAGATCCCGTGCCTCACATCGAACAGCACTCCACCATTGAGCGAGACGGGTTCAACCTGATGAGCGTGTCCATGGGCAGCCAATCGGGCACCCACGTGGATGCGCCCTATCACTTTGATAACAACACAAAGCGCATCGATGAAATCCCGCTGGTGCAGTTTGTTGGACCCGCTGTGGTTTTGGATTGCGGAGTTCTTGAACCGCGCCAGGCAATCACAGCGGAACTTCTGGGTGACCAGCTGGATTCGCTTGAGCCAGGCGACATGGCGCTGTTCAAGACCTCGTGGAGCGGTTTCTACGGAACAGACGAGTACTTCAATAACCCTTACCTGGACGCCGGCCTGGTGGAACACCTGTTGGGCCGTGGAATCCTGACCTTTGGCCTAGACGCCATCAACATTGACGAGACGCCGGATGAGACCCACCCCGGAGTTGGCTTCCCCTGCCACCACCTGATTGCCAAGGCTGGCGGAGTGATCTGCGAAAACCTCACCAATCTTGAGTCGATAGATTTCGAACGTCCGCTAGTGTCGCTGTTACCAATGAAATTCATTGGCATCGATGGCGCGCCCGTTCGCGCAGTTGCACTTCAACCGGGGGATTAACCAAATGGCAGAAATACCAATCGGTGGCAGGATTAGAGCCACGCGCCTTGCCCGTGGGCTAACGCTTGGACAGGTTGCCGCGGCGGCGGGGTTGACTCAGGGATTCGTTAGCAAGCTGGAACGCGACCAGGTTTCGCCATCGGTGGCCTCTCTGGTTGCGGTTTGTGAGGCCCTTGGGCTCAAGGTTGGCGAACTGTTCGACCCTCCCGCCAGCGCCATCGTTCGGGCCGGCGACGGCGCCCAGATCAACTTTGGCGGCACCGATGCGCGAGAGTTCCTGCTTTCTTCTGGCAACCAGACCAGCATCGAAGTGCTGCACTCCAAGATTGCGCCTGGTGGTTCCAGCGGAGACGAGCTCTACTCACTGAACTGTGAAGTGGAGTTCGTTTACGTGCTGTCTGGAACGCTCGAGGTGATTCTGGGCCCAGAACACCATGTGCTGAATACCGGTGATGCTATGACCTTCCGCGGGCGCGATCCGCACAGCTGGCGCAACCCAAGTCAGGACTTCATCGAGGTCCTTTGGGTGATGTCTCCAGCTCCCTAGGCGTGTGGCTAAAGAACCTTTACAGATTGGCTAGAACACAGATTTTCTAGAATTTAAGGTCGATTTCGGCAACTAGGGCTTCCACTTTCGCGCGGATTTCATCGCGGATAGGGCGAACCTCTTCCACTCCCTTGCCTGCTGGGTCGCTAAGTGGCCAATCCAGGTAGGTCTTGCCAGGGAAGAAAGGGCAGGCGTCGCCGCAGCCCATGGTAATCACGTAGTCGGATTCCTTCACCGATTCATCGGTGAGCACCTTAGGCGTGCTGCTAGCAATATCGATACCCTCTTCTGCCATTGCGGCAATCGCCGAAGGGTTGACGCTGTCTTTTGGCGCAGTTCCAGCGGAAAGCACCTGAACACGGTCTCCGGCGAGCGCCTGCAAGTAGCCCGCCGCCATCTGGGAACGGCCGGCGTTGTGAACGCATACGAACAGTACTGTTGCCTTTTTATCCGACATTTTTGATTCCTTTAGCTATGAGCATTCCAATAAGCGCACCTATCAACTGTGCAGCCACAAATGGCAGCACCGAAGTGGGTGCAATTCCCGCGAAAGTAGCTGTGAAGATTCGGCCAACAGTAACAGCCGGGTTGGCGAACGCCGTGGAAGAAGTGAAGAAGTAAGCGGATCCAATCCAAGCGGCAACCGCAACTGGAATCAGTGCTTGGCGATTCCTAGAAACCAATATTCCAATCAGAGCCACCAGCCCAGCAGTTGCCAGAACCTCACCGATGAAGGTGCCTGTTGTGAACCTGGAATGGGCGGAAATCTGAATTGCCGATTGGTCAAACATGACGTTTGCCAGAATAGTCCCCGGCACGGCACCGGCCACTTGAGCAACTACATAAGTCAAAGCTTGTGCAGCTTTCATTTTGCCTAGGGCAAACTCGACAATCGAAACTGCGGGATTGAAGTGGGCACCGCTGATAGGTGCGAGTGCATAAATCAAAAGACCTAAAGCAAGAATGGTCGACAACGCGTTGATAAGCAGTGCAACACCTAGGTCGTTGGAGAGATTTGTTGCCATGATGCCCGAGCCAACCACCACAGCAACCAGCAATGCGGTGCCAGCGAACTCGGCAAGTGCCTTACCAAGCAAACTATTCAAACCAAAGCACCTTTTCATGGAGTATTTCCAACAAATTTACGCTAGCGAGCGCAGGTTAACGTTTGGTTTACAAGAAATCGAAATCTTTCGTCGCCGCCTGCTGTTGTTTGAGAGAAAAGGAGAATCATGTTGAGTTTCGCGGGCAAGAACATTTTGGTGGTTGGTGCAACAGGCGCCTTTGGCGGCGAGTTCTGTGCGCAGATGAACGTGGCCGGCGCCACGGTCATCGGAACCGCCAGCAGCAATGCCAGTTCAGTTCGGCTCCCCACATCCCTGTCACAGCGACTACTACTGAACCTTGAAGATGCTCAGTCGATTCAGACCCTAACCGCATACCTGAACTCTCTGCCTGGCGCCATCGATGGAATTGTTTTGGCGGCTGGGCTTGTGGCTTTTGGCAGCGTAGCCGAAACCCCTGTTGCAGTGACCGAGCGCTTGATGAAAGTAAACGTTCTGGGTCAGATTTCGCTTGTGCAGCAACTTCTACCCAAGCTTCAGGAGTCGGCGGCGGCTGGCCGTGAGCCATTCGTGCTGTCTATTAGCGGAGTGATCTCGGAATCACCGATGCAGGGCCTTGCGTCTTACTCGGCAAGTAAGACCGCGCTGCACGGCTTCGCCACGGCGGCGGCCAAAGAGTTTCGCAAGTTAGGCATTGCGTGGGTGGATGCCAGGCCAGGCCACACGGAATCCGGGCTTGCAGGCAGAGCAATCTTTGGAGCCGCACCCAACTTTGGCGACGGCAAAAACGTTCCGGACGTGATCGCCAGAATGCTGTACGGCCTAACCGTGGGCGAGAAAGACCTACCCAGCACAGTCTTCTAGGTTCAACTAGCCTTCTCGGTGAATCGACTTCATTCGAACATAAGCACCGATGGCCTCCGGGCCGTATTCCATGCCTAGACCGCTGTCTTTCCAGCCACCAAATGGAGCAGCCAGGTTAGAGCCGTAGAAATTGATGCCAACCGACCCGGTTTCAATTCTTCGAGCCACAGCCTCGCCATGATCGGGGTTGCTGGTGAAAATGCTTCCACCCAGACCGTATTTAGAGTCGTTTGCGATTCTCACCGCGTCATCCTCACTATCAAATGGAATGACCACCAATACCGGTCCGAAGATTTCCTCCTGGGCAATGCGCATCGAGTTGTCTACATCGGCAAAAACGGTTGGCTTCACAAAGTAGCCACGGTCCAGACCGTCAGGCATACCCTCGCCACCCACGGCAACGCGAGCACCCTCTGCAATGCCCAGCGAAATGTAGCCCGCCACTCGGTCTCGCTGAGCCTTTGATGCAGACGGACCGTATACGGTAGCCGGGTTGAAGGGATCTCCAATCGGGGTAGCGGCCACTGTTGAGGCAACAGCATCCACCACATCGTTGTAGATGCTGCGAGGCGCCAAAATTCGGGTGCTGTTGTAGCAAGTCTGCCCGGTGTTGCGAAGGCAGGTTCGGTTCAGAATCTTTGCAAAATCATCGATGTTGGCGTCTGGCAAAATGATGCTTGCTGACTTGCCACCAAGCTCAAGGGTTACTGGGCGCAGCAGCTGAGCGCACTGACCAGCAATGATTCTGCCGGCCTCGGTTGAGCCGGTGAATGCAACTTTTGCAACCTGCGGGTGTCGAACCAGAAGTCCTCCAGCCTCGCGACCACCTGTGACCAGGTTGATAACTCCGGCCGGGATTCCCGCTGCAACTGCTGCTTCAATCAGCACACGAAGGTCAACCGGGGTCTCGCTTGCTGGCTTGATAACAACCGTGCAACCTGCGATAAGCGCTGGGGCCAGCTTGACCATTACCAAGGTGAGCGGAAAGTTCCACGGAGCAATCAGCACCGCAACGCCGCGAGGTTGCCTAACAACCTGCGTGTACTTTCCGGGTGAACCAGGGAAAGCTCGCTTATCATCTTGGTCAACGTAATCTGCGAGTCCCGCGTAGTAACGCAAAATCCCTGCAGAGTGCGCCGCTGCCGCAGAGCTTTCAGAGAACGGGGTTCCGTTTTCCGAGGAAATCACGGTGCCCATTGCATCTCCCCTGGCGGCGAGTTCATCGGCAAAGCGGAGCATTACCTGGGCGCGGGTTGCAGCTCCGATTTGGCTCCAGACGCCACTCTCAAATGCAGCACGGGCAGCACCCACGGCGGCGTCTACGTCTGCTTGATTGGCGTCTGGCACCTCACCCCAAACCTCTTCTGTGGCTGGGTTTACTATCTGAGTGCGAGCGGTAGAGTTGGCGCGAACCCACTCCCCACCAATGAATAGGTCATCAACATGGGCGTTGAAGGGCAAAACTCTGCTAGACATGCCGCGCCTAGATTACGTCGAGCTTGAGCAGATGAATAGAGCGCTCGAGTTCGGCGCTTGCAAGGGCACGTGCGGCCTCGGTGATCAACTCGGGATACGTGCTCTGCTCCAACTGCAAACGGTACTGGCTAGGTGTCTTCTTGAACCAGCCACTCGCCAGGGCAATGCCCGCAGGGGTAAATCTCCACAGGCGGTCAGCATCGCGCATTAGAGAATCCTCAATGCTGTAGGACTCCATGCGGGTATCGTGGCCATCGATGATGTCTGTAACACGCTTAATTATTTCTTCGCTGTAGCCCAACCCTGGCAGCACCTCGCGAGCAATGTTGCAACCCTCAAGCTCGTGCAGCCTGCGTATGTCACTCTTACGCCAGTCACCTTGGAAGCCCTCGGTGAAGATTTTGCTTTCATCGCAGCGCGACCAACCGGTGTCGTGCAGCAAAATCGCGATGCGAGTCACCAGTGGATCAGCCTCTGGGTGCGCGTCTAGCAGGAACTCAGCGAACATAAACGATAGCGGCGTGTGAATATCGTTGCCGCGGGCTCTAAGTGGCTCTTCAACTGCCTTCCAAAGCGCATCCAGGTTGGTCCAGCTCCCTCTCGGGTTGGCTCCTCCTGCAACAGTGTCAACGTTTTCTAGCGTGTATGCCATTTTCATTCCTTCTTTAGGCAGTAATCAAAGTCTTAAGCGGCGTTTCGGAATCTGCCGCTGCAGCTGCGGCAATGGTTTGCCCCGCGGTCAGGCAGCGTCGAACCGCCATGAAATCCGAAACCTGATTAATCGCATCGATGGCCAGCAGGCGCCCCGCTTTGTAATACAAAACAGAGAATGCGTCTTCATCGGGGTTTCCGCGAACCACGGTTTGGTCGTAACCAGTGGATAAACCAGCGATTTGAAGTTTGATATCGGCCTGATCGCTCCAGAACCAAGGCAGAGCGCGGTACGGCTCCCTTATTCCAATCAAAGTTTTGGCCGCGACTTTTGCCTGATCCACAGCGTTCTGCACCGATTCCAGACGCACTAGGCCTTCGGTTCCGGTTGGATTTGGCAACATCACCGCATCGCCGGCAGCAACCACAAGTGGGTTTGAGGTCTCAGCGTATTCGTTCACCAGAATGGCGCCGTTGGCCAACTCAAGGCCAAGCAGCTGTGCAACCTCAGTGCGGGCCAGAACACCAATGCCCACCATCACGATGTCTGCGGAAATACTTGTGCCGTCTTCTAGCTGAACCGCACCAACCTTTGTATCGTCCAGACGGTTGGCGGTGAAACTTGAAATCCGGGCGTCGAGAACAATTTCGGCCCCTCGGCGTTCGTGAGCGGCTTTGAAATACGCACTTGTGATTGGGCAAACTGCCCGAGCCATCATGCGGTCACCACCCTCAAGCACGGTGACTTTCTTGCCCGCTTTGGCAGCCACAGCTGCCACCTCAAGCCCAATGAATCCACCGCCAATCACAACTACGTTTTGTGCATCATCCCAGCGTGCTTTTAGTGCTTGAGCATCTGCAAGCGAGCGCATGTAGAGCACTCCGTCTAACTGAGAACCCTGGATTTCCAACTTTCGCGGGGTGGAACCGGGAGCCAAAGCCATGCGATCAAACGCTAGAGTCTTGCCTGAAGCAGTGGTGGCCACTCCCCCATGGGCGCTGGTTTCAACCGCCACAATCGCATCACCGAGGATCAACTCGATGTTGTTGTCGTTGTAGAACTTTTGGTTCCTAAACTGCAGACTCTCTTCGTCGGCATCTCCATATAGGTATGCCTTTGAAAGCGGTGGTCGTTGGTACGGTAGCGCGTTCTCATCGCCAACCATGGTGATCTGGCCCGAGTAGCCGTTTTCACGCAGGCTGTCTGCGATTTGCATGCCGGATTGACCGGCACCCACAATCAGAATTTTGGCGATGGTTGCGCTTGTCATGGTTACTGCTTTGGCGCAATCTCAACGCGCAGACCATCGAAGTCGGCGCACATTTTGATTTGGCAGCTCAGCCTTGAATTGTCTCTACGGTCACAGGCCGCGCCATCTAGCATGTCATCTTCCAAATCGCTAGGACCGCCCACCACATTTGTGAATTCGTCCGCCACAAATACGTGACAGGTGGCGCAAGAGCAGGCTCCGCCACATTCGGCAACAATTCCGCGGATGCCGTTCTTAACGGCAGTCTCCATGACGGAATCTCCGTCTCGAGCCTCCAAAGTGGTTTCAGTGCCATCCGGAAGGATGTAGGTTACCTGTGGCATTTTTTGCTGCTTTCTGTGCTGTGTTTTTGTGACGCTCTAGATGAATTGTTTTCCACCGTCAACCACGAGGGTTTGGCCGGTCATGAAATCTGCTTTACTCGATGCCAAGAAAATGGCGGTTCCCACGATGTCCTCTGGCTGACTGGCTCGCTTCAATGCACCGCGATCAACTCCATAGGTTGCCGCATCGTCCATTAGGGAAAGGCTCGCATCGGTGAGCGTGAATCCAGGAGCAATAGCATTCACGGTTACACCGCTAGCGCCAACCTCTTTGGCCATCACGCGGGTCATGCCAATCACAGCCGCCTTTGACGCCACGTAGTGCATCCACATTGGAGAGCCGCTGAATACTGTTGCCGAAGCTATGTTGACTATGCGACCGCCAGGCTGACTCATTAGCGGGTAGATAGACGCAGAGCAGTTCCAGGCACCCTTGACGTTCACATTCATAACGCGATCCCAATCTGCAGGATCGATTTCCGTGAATTTGGCACGCTTCAGTGTTGCGTAGATAGCCGCATTGTTGACCAATACATCGATGGCGCCAAAGTGTGTGAGTGCTGCTTTCGCTAAGGCATCGGTGGACTCGCGACTGGTCACGTCTACCTTCACGGCGAGCGCCTGCCCACCAGCGGCCTGCACGAGTGCAACGGTTTCCGCAAGGCCGGCTTCTTGCACGTCTGCGGCAACTATTTTTGCGCCCTCTGCTGCAAAGCCCAGGGCAAACTCGCGACCCAAGCCACCGGCGGCACCGGTCACTACAACCACTTTGCCCTGCAAGCCGAATCCAGTGGTGTGCCCAAATCCGTTGGCGTGGCCAAATCCTGATGTCATTGCTTTAGTCCTTCGGCCTATAAGTTTGCGAGAGTTGCGGGCTCTGATCAATGCAGGCCAGACTTACCAATACGCGGCTCATGGCTCGGCCCGCATCGGTGAAAAGTTCGTTGTAGCTGCGGAACGCGCAAAGTCGCAGGCTCTGCTCGTTGTTTAGGCCAAACCAGTCGTTCACAACACGACGACCGTGAGGAGTGACGCGCCAGATTTTGTCTGCGTCTTTCACAAGCGAGTCGTTAACGCTAATTGGTTGCTGACGAGTGTCGTGGCCATCGATGATGTTGCAAATCTCATCCACATCGGAGGCTGGCAGGCCAACCTCCGTGAGGATTTCGCGGGCGATTTTGGCTCCCTCTTTTTCATGTTGAACCACAAGGTGGTTGCGGGAGCCATCGCGGTCCGGAGCAATCGCCTCCAGATTTTCACGTTCGTCCACGGTAGACCAGCCAATGTCGTGAATCAAAATGGCAGGCAAAACAATGTTCTCTTGAGCCTCTGGGATCTGCGAGAGCAGGGCCCGAGCAATTCCGTATGCGTAGAGGCAGTGCGCGTCGTTGTCGCGAGTGCGAAGTTTGTCTTTTGCCAAAGCCCAGATGGCAGCATCCCGCGGAGTTAGTTCAAACAGTCCAGGAACGGTTGAGCGTTCTGGCAACTTGTTCGTGACGTCACGACCAAGGTAGTTGACTACTTCGCGGGATGCTGACATTTCAGTTCTTTCTGGGGTTTAGCTGGGGTTTGGAACCCCGGTGACTAGCGCGAGCGCTAGCCGATGATTTCGACCTTGCCATTTGATCCGTCAACGCGAATCATCATGCCGGTCTTAATCTTGGTGGAAGCGGAACCAGTTCCGGTTACGGCTGGTAGGCCATATTCGCGGCAAACGATAGCAGCGTGGCTCATCATTCCACCGATGTCGGTAACGGTTGCCTTGATCTTGCCGAATACTGGACCCCACGAAGGAGCGGTTACCGGTGCAACCAGGATTTCACCGGACTGCAACTGATCTAGCTGCTCTGGTCCGGTGATCACACGAGCGAGACCTTCCACCACACCTGGCGAGGCGGCCATTCCCTTTAGAGCGTTAGGGTCGTCATCGTCGCTTCCAAGCCACTGCGCAACCTGCTCGGTAGTGATACCCCAAAGCATGATGGTGAATGGCTCGTTGATTTCGGCTGGTGGCTCGTTGAACGCTGGCTCCGGACGGGCTGTGGAAAGTGCGTCCACAATCTTGCGGCGGCGCTCGATTTCTTCTGGCCAGTAACTTGGAGCGATGCAGTCTGCGCCAACACCCCAACCGGTTGCTAGGTCGAAAAGAACCGGACGAACTTCATCGCGGGTCAGGTACAACATGTCGTCTGGCTGGTTCCAGAAACCGTAGCCGTGGAGAATGCGGCTTAGCTGACGAACCTTGCGCCAGAACACACCCATGGTCCAGTGCTCAATGTAGAAGTTGTGGTCTTCAACATATGGGTAAACGGTGCGAGCCAAACCTAGTTTGCCGTTGAAGGTGTCTAGAGCCTCACCCGAAAGCAGCTCTGCGTACTCCCCGGCAATTCGGTCGCGCTCAACGATGAGGGCATCCTTAGGGCGGTGAAGCTGTTCACCCTTCACTGCGCGTGCAACGTAGTCCTGAACGTATCCCATTGGCAGGTCTAGGTGATCGCGCCAGTACACGTCTGATCCGTAGAAACCGTTACCCGAGGTGTAGTTGAACCAAGGGTTCTGAGCGTTAGTCCAAGCGGTGGTCCACTCGCGGCCCTTCTCGGTTTCTGCCAGCTTGGCAAGAACGGCGTCTGCGCCAACATTGTTAGCAAAAACATCCCCAAGGCCCAGGTTGGCTGCAAGCATTGCCAGGCTCTTTAGTTCGTCGTCCGGGCGGAACAGAACCGAGTCAACACCCATTACCATCTTGGCGATTGCCAAGTCTGGAATGCCTGGGAACGATTCCTTGCAGAAGCCAAAGAAGTCTAGGTAGGCAACATATCCTAGGTTGAGGAACTCGAAGTGGTACTCCCAGTTCTGATAAGCCAGCTGAATCAGGCGGTCGTAATCGGCCATCATCTTGGCGGTTGGGTCGATACCCTTACCCTCTTCAACAACAGAGAAGTCCACCATGTCGGGCAGTGCACTGAACTCGATTGCGTCCATCTCCTCGATGGTGGCGTGCACCTTCTTCTTCCAGTTCTCTAGCAGGCTGTCCCAGTTCTGGAAGTAGTGACCGGCGCGCTGCAAGAAGTGAGGAACGCGGTCTGGAATCAGTTCTGGCGCAACGCCAACCGGGCTCATGTAGCAGAAGCCGTTGTGGATGCGGAACTCGATGCCGTTGGCTGGCGGAATGATGTAGTGGCGGGTGTTGTAGGCACCTAGACAACGAACGGCGAATTCAACACCGATGGTCTCAAATGGCTTAAACACGTTTGGCCAGTGCTGGCTGTCGCAGAACCAGAACTTCTTGTCTTCTTTATCGCGCAGGTTGTCGCGGAAAACAAGGTTGTACGGATAAAGCTCCTGCCAACCCTCGGCACCGGCCGGGGCTTTCAGGTCATATGGAGAGTCGAAACTCTTGCGCTTCAAGGTCACTTGCTGCTCACTTTCTTGGATGCTCATCTTTGAGTTACTGCTGATTGTGTTTCTGCTGTAGCGATTTGCTGCTTTGTGTTAGCTTGCGTTTAGCTGCCGGTCTTTCCCATGCGGTCACCCATTTGGGCCATAAGGGAATTCGTGATTGCCTCAATACCCGAACCCATAGAGGTGTATTTGACCTCTACCGGCTTTTGCGACCAGACGGTTTCAGGGCGTGACTGCAGCAGCAACACGTTCTTACCTTCTGGAAGATCTGCATCGATGGCCCACTCGATGTCTTGCACGCAGCCGTAGTGCTTCTCTGCGCTCTTGGCCAGCCGAGCAACCGCGATTAGTTCGTCGTTACTCAGCGATGGGCTGTTGCGACGGGCTTCATCTACCTCGCGGCGAACAATGCCACCAGCGCCATCTGGAATCAGTTCCTCGTGCTTGTCGCTGATTATGGTCTTGATTGGGTGCAACATGACCTTGTCCAACATGAAGTTGTCTGGCGTCACCTCGCCCGAAACCACCATCTCGCCTAGACCCCAACTGGAGTCGATAACAATCTTGGAGCGGTCCCCATTGCTCGGGTCAATGGTCATTGCCACACCAGAGGTGCGCGAGTTCACCATCTTTTGCACGGCCACCGCCATCGAAAGGCCATCTTCATCGATGTTGTTTGCTTGGCGGTAGGTGATGGCGCGCGAGGTGTAGAGGCTAGCCCAGCACTCGCGAATCTTCTGCATAACGTTGCTGCGCCCGATGATCCAAAGGTAAGTGTCTTGCTGTCCCGCAAACGACGCATCAGGAAGGTCCTCAGCGGTGGCGCTCGAGCGAACAGCTACGGGAACTTCTCCTCCGCACTGTGACATCAGTGCGTCGTAAGCGTGGTGGGTCGCTTCGTGAACGGCATCTGGAACGTGGAGTTCCATGATCAATCCACGAATGGTTTCGGAAACCTTGTCCACTGCCGCCACGTTGTCGTGATCCAATCCACCGATGAGAGTCTTGATCTCACTGAGCAAGTTGGTCTGGCGCATAACCGCGTCAAATGCGTCGGTGGTCACCGCAAAACCCGGAGGAACCGGTGCGCCCGCCTTGGTCATGATGGCCAGGCTGGTGCACTTGCCACCTAGCTTCTCGTGAACCGGGGTTTCTTCGCTGTCGAAGGGAAATGTGTACATCGTTGTATTTTTCCTTTGAATTTTCTGGCCGGAATCCGAGCCTGGAGGCTTAGTTCCACTCCACTGGAACAGCGGTTGGGACTCTGAAGGAGAGGTTTTCTCCAAAGCTGATTTCAGTTTCTGGTTTGAGGCGCAGTGTAGGCACATTCTTGGTGATCTCCTCAAGAGCTACGCGGGCTTGGAGCTTGGCCAACATGTTGCCAAGGCAGAAGTGGATACCGTAACCGAATGCCAGGTGACTGCGAGCGTTTTCACGGCCGATGTCGAAGGCGTCTGGCTGGTCAAACACGTTTTCATCGCGGTTAGCAGAACCCATCACCAGTAGAACGTTCGATCCCTTCGGAATCTCTACACCACCGATAACGCCATCTTTCACAGCCTTTCGGCGCCAGGCAACAATGCTTGGCGAATACCTGAGTACCTCATCGATGGCCGCTGGAATCTTGGTTGGGTCTTCCACTAGCGCCTCATAGGCAACTCTGTGCTGAAGTAGCACGCGAACCGCATTTGAGATCAGGGTGGTTGTGGTTTCGTGGCCTGCAAATAGAAGGCTGTAGAGGATGCTGGCAATCTCGTGGTCAGAGATTTCGTCGCCATTCGCCTGTAATTCAACAAGGTCTGTAACCAGGTTGTCGCCAGGGTTCACCTTGGCATTGGCAACCAGGTGCTGGCAGTAGTCCCAGTACTTCACCATGTTGTGAGCGTGAGGAACCTGCTCTTCATCGGTGAGCTCTGCCCAGGTCATAACTGCGCGGCTGGTAGCCCACTCTTTGACCTCTGGGATCTTGGAAACTGGAACTCCGAGGAGGGTGAGGATTGTGATGGTTGGTAAGTCGTAGGCAATGTCGGCCAGCACGTCTCCGCCGGCGTCGCCCTTGGCCAACATGTTGTCAATGAGCACGTTTACGTTGTCGCGGATCAGCGGTTCCATCACTCGGTAACGGCGCGGGGTAAAAGCTTTGGATGCTACCGCACGAATGCGAGTGTGCTCTGGTGGGATGCGAGCACTGAGGCCCGAGTAAGCGGTGAAGCCGCCATCGTCCATCACTTTTCGAGCAGGAGCGCCAACCGGACGAACCGGAGCCTGAGCGTTCTCTGAGGAGAAGGTTTCCCAGTTTTCAAAGGTGGACTTAACGTCGTCGTAGCGAGTGACAACGTAGTAGCCAATGCGATCGTCGAACATAACAGGCTGTTCTTTGCGAAGCTCTTCGTAGGCCGGGAATGGGTTGTTCATATCGAACGGCTCGTACCCGTGGTAACCAGCTGGGCAAACGGCTTCTGACATCTTTGTCTCCTTGCTATGAGCCAAACTTTTGGCTCAATCGAATACTTTCGGATTGCGGGTCAAAAACTAAATAGGATTCTCATTCAGTGAGAAGAAATCGAACAGCCGTTATCAAACCTCAACATTGCGTTGAAATGTTAAACGGCTAGCGCAGGTTTGGTCTCGGTACGCGTTTCTGGTTTGGGCTGAGTGCAACCTGAATTCTTTCGACCGTCCCCTTTAGGTAGGGCAGCAATGGCAGCAATTCCGGTGACCTGGCGGATTCCAGGACAATACCCACAGAGGCGATTGTTTCGCCACCAACCACTATTGGCACTGCCAGAGAAGATGCACCGATGCGCATTTGCTCAACGGTGACGGCGTAGCCCTGGTTTGTCACCTTACGTAGCTCTGTGACCAGAGACTCCCGTTCCAGAGTGGTCTTTGCGGTTGGGGCTACCAGTTTTTTGTCTAGGTAGGCCCTGATGAACCAGTCCGGCTCTGCCGCAAGCAAAACTCTGCCAACTGCGGTTGCGTGAAGCGGCAACTTGGATCCAACCCTTGAAACCACGGGAAGTTTGCGCGAACCGTAGATCTTGTCAACGTAAAGCGCATTGGCGCCTTGCCTAATCGCCATGTGAACGTTTTCGTGAACCAGGTCAAAAAGATCCTGCAAAAAGGGTCGCACCAGATGTTCGCGTTGGCTAAGCCCGGCCATCTGACCAAGCTCCCAAATGCGCACACCAACCTGGTAACTGCCGTCTTGGTTTCGAGCCAAAGCGCCCCAATTCTCCAAGTCACCAACCATTCGGTAAGTACTGGAGAGCGGTATCTGAGTCTTGGTAGAAATCTGCGCGATTGTTAGTGGACGGGCACTTCCCTCAAAGGCGGCGAGGATGCTAAGAATGCGAGCCGAGACCGAAACCTCGGCTGTTTTGGCAGCCAGCTTGGCTGATACCTGCGGCAATTGGGCCTCGCTTTCATGCAACGCTGCATATAGTGGCGAAAATCTGACGCCACTGTGGCCAGATTAGCACTGCAAAACTTTCTCATTAAGTGAGAATGGCAAAAATAGTTTTCCACTGAGTGGAATCCATACATCGAGACCACCGCTACCCCTCCTAAAGTCAAAATACGAAGAAGGAAGACATCGATGTTTGACTTGGCAACAGAAGTAGCGCAAAAGGCGCAACTCATTGCCATGCCAGTCTTTCGATTTAGTTATAGCTACCCAGGTGGTTATCGCTATAGCTATAGCAGCTAGCGCAAAGTAATGCCGCTTACGCCAACCACCTGCATCCAGTTGGCTCGCACCGATCGATTCGGTTTCTAAATCCAAAGCCAACAAAAGGCACCTTTCTAATCACACTCACATCAACGGCAACAAATCACCAAACCGAAACAGCCAATTACAAAGGAGTAATCATGGCAATCATTCACACACAATCGGCATTACCGAAACCGAATCACAACCTATCTGGAAACGCAAGCTTGGACACCTGGGTTTCTCAGGTTGCTGCGCTCACCAAGCCACGCAAAATCCAGTGGGTAAACGGCGGTCCGGAAGGGCTGGCAGCGTTAAACGGCCTTCTGGTGCGGCAAGGAACCTTCATTCCGTTGAACCCTCAACTGAGGCCAAACAGCTTCCTTGCTCGCACCGATCCGGCAGACGTAGCTCGAGTTGAATCGAGAACCTTCATCTGCTCCGAACTGGAAACCGACGCAGGACCAACCAATAACTGGCAAAAGCCAGCCGCCATGCGCAGCAGCTTGCATGAACTCTTTGATGGTTCCATGCGAGGACGCACCATGTACGTGGTGCCATTCGCCATGGGCCCGCTGGGCTCGCCAATCACGCGACTTGGCGTTGAGATCACGGACTCCCCATACGTTGCCGCATCGATGCACATAATGACCAGGGTCTCGCACAGTGTGGTTGACCAAATTGCATCAGGAGCTGAGTGGGTTCCTGCCGTTCACTCCGTTGGGGCCCCACTGCGGACAGACGAAGCAGACGTGACCTGGCCGTGCAACCCAGCCAAGGTTACCGTTGCACACTTTCCTGAAACTAAAGAGATTTGGAGCTTCGGTTCCGGCTACGGTGGCAACTCCCTGCTTGGCAAAAAGGCGATGGCTCTTAGGATTGGCTCGGCACTTGGTCGCAAACAAGGTTGGTTGGCCGAGCACATGCTTTTGGTGAAGGTCACTAACCCAAAGGGCAAGGCGTTTCATATCGCGGCTGCATTTCCGAGCGCTTGCGGCAAGACCAACCTCGCCATGCTCAAGCCCAGCATCCCGGGTTGGAAGGTTGAAACTTTGGGAGACGACATAGTTTGGATGGCGCCAGGGAACGACGGGCGACTGTGGGCCCTAAACCCAGAGAATGGACTATTTGGAGTGGCGCCCGGCACTAACGCAAGGACTAACAGCACGGCAATGGACTCGCTGGCCACGGGTGTAATTTTCACCAACGTTGCACTCACCGATGACGGGGACGTTTGGTGGGAGGACCTAACACCAGAGCCACCAGCTCACCTTATTGACTGGCGAGGCCAGGACTGGACGCCTGCCACAGGAACACCCGCAGCGCATCCCAACTCTAGATTCTGCTTTCCGATGGCCAATGTCACTTCTGTGGCAGAAGAGTGGGACTCCCCCACCGGTGTTCCGCTGGATGCCATCTTGTTCGGTGGACGTCGTGCTACAAACGTGCCACTCGTTGTTGAAGCGCGAAGCTGGAACCACGGCGTGTTCATGGGTGCAACAATTTCCAGCGAGCAGACAGCCGCGGCCGAAGGTACTGTTGGGCAGCTAAGGCGAGACCCGTTTGCCATGCTTCCGTTCTGCGGTTACAACATGGCCGACTACTTTGCACACTGGCTGAGTTTTGCAGAGCGACTCACCAATCCGCCGCAGATCTTCCAAGTGAACTGGTTCCGTAAAAGCTCCAATGGCAAGTTCTTGTGGCCCGGGTTTGCCGAAAACTCTCGTGTGATTGAGTGGATTACCAATCGATTGATTTCCGTGGCAGTGGGCAAAGAAACACCAATTGGACTGGTTCCGGCAAAGGGCGAACTCAATCTCAAGGGAATCGACGTTTCGGAAAGCGACCTGGCCGAACTGTTCGATTTGAATGAACAAGCCTGGTTGCAAGAACTTGCATCGATGGGTGAATTCTTCGATTCGTTTGACGCAAAACTACCTTCAGAACTGCGTAAGGAGTTGGAACTTACCGAATCGTTGTTCGCGGTTTGAAATCGCTGCTGTGTTTTGAGGTTGACCTAGACTTTCAATCATGAAACTCAGCGTTCTTGGGCTCGGCGAAGTCGGCTCACTCATTGCCAAAGGCCTTGCAGATCAAGGCGTTGAAGTGATGGCATTTGACTCCGCAAAAGTCAAGAATCCGGTGGTTGCGCTAGCCGAAACAGCGGAGGCTGCAGTTGCGGACGCAGATGTAGTTTTCTCACTTAACTCCGCCATGATTTCGCTCAGTATTGCGGAGCAAGTTGCAGGATCCCTCAAGCCAGGTGCCGTTTTTTGCGACCTAAACACAGGCACGCCTTCGCTCAAGCGACGTCTGGCTGAGATAGTTCCGGCGGGAAGTTTTGTGGACGTGGCTCTGATGCATCCGCTGGATTCGGCCGCTGACAGACTTGAACTAAGCGTTTCTGGACCCGGTGCAGAAAGGTTTACCCAACTTTTTGAAGGTCTAAATGCAGAAGTTACTTACGTTTCCGAGGTTGCCGGAGAGGCAGCAGCGCGCGAGTTGATTCGAAGCATGGTTGCCAAGGGCATGGCAGCGGTAGCCATCGATGCGTTGTGGGCAGCGAAGGAACTGGGGCTTGAGGATTGGGCAATTCAGGAACTCAAAAGCGAGTTTGATGCGGCTAGCGCAGATAGTTTCCAGCGCCAGCTAGACGCCACGGCTAAGAACCCAAAACGCCACTCGGTTGAGCTTGGCAACGTGGTTGAGATGCTCAGCGAAGCGGGCTACGAGAGCACAACGTTGAATGGTGTTGCCGCCACTTTGTCAAAGGTGATGCACAGCAAGAAGATTCCGCACGCCAACACCGAAGACTAGAACCGCTAGTAGTCGAGCTGCTTAGCCAGTTGGTCCAGCACCTCGTAGCAAGGGAGCACGCTGGCAACGCTAGCGTTTGGCTCGCGCCCATCGCGGATAGCCGCCACAAACTCACGATCCTGTAGCTCAATTCCGTTCATCGATACCGCCACCTTGGAAACGTCGATGGCTTCTTCTTTGCCGTTAACCAGATCGTCGTACCGAGCGATGTAGGTCCCGGTGTCGCCGATGTAGCGGAAGAACGTGCCAAGTGGGCCATCGTTGTTGAAAGAGAGCGAAAGCGTACAGATTTTGCCGCTCTCGGTTTGTAACTGAATAGACATGTCCATGGCAATGCCAAGTTCAGGGTGCTTTGGACCCTGAATAGCGTTGGCCTTCACGATCTTTTCACCGGTCTGGTACTGGAATAGGTCAACGGTGTGGGCTGCGTGGTGCCACAAAAGGTGGTCCGTCCAACTGCGCGGCTTGCCAAGTGCGTTCATGTTGGTGCGACGGAAGAAGTAAGTCTGCACATCCATCTGCTGAATGCTGAACTCCCCCGCTTGAATCTTGTTGTGTAGGTACTGGTGACTCGGATTGAATCGGCGAGTGTGTCCGGCCATAGCAATCAGACCAGTCTGTTTCTGCAGGTTTACAATCTGCTGCACTCCGGCCAGGTTGTCGGCCATTGGAATCTCAACCTGAACGTTCTTCCCCGCCTCCAAGGCCTGCAGAGTTTGAGCCAGGTGCATCTGAGTTGGAGTGGCAAGAATCACACCATCGAGGTCGGGTTGAGCCAAAAGCGCCGAGTAGTCGGTAAACGCCGCCTGGGCGCCGTATTTGGCAGCTGCCTCCTCGGCAACCTCCATTCGGCTGTGTCCAACAGAGTGAATTTTCACCCCAACGATGAGAGCAAGCGCATCGAGGTGCTTGATACCAAAAGCTCCTAGCCCAACTACTGCAATGTTTACGGTCATTAGTTTTCCTCTGGGGTCAGGATCAGGTGGCCAACGGCCGTATTGGATGCGGGTACGTGGTAGAAACGGTAAACCTCGTTCACCTTCTCGCCCAAGGCGCCGCGCATGATGAGCCACATGATGAGCTCCACTCCCTCGGAGCCGGCCTCAATCATGTACTCAAGGTGCGGTTTGTACTGCAGGTTTTCTGGGTCGTTCACCAGATCGTCCATGAACTTGCGGTCCCAAGGTTCGTTGATCAGGCCAGCGCGCGCTCCCTGAATCTGGTGACTCATGCCGCCCGTGCCCCAAATCTGAACGTTTAGGTCGCCGTCAAATTGTTCAACTGCGCGCTTAATTGCCTTGCCCAGAGAAAGGCAGCGCTCGCCCGAAGGCTGTGGATACATAACCACGTTTACCGGCAGTGGAATCACCTTGGTTGGCCACTTGTCTGGGGTGCCAAACATTAGAGACATTGGCACGGTCAAACCATGGTCAACGTCTAAAACGTTTAGCACGGTCATATCGAAATCATCAAGGATCAGCGATGCGGCCAGATGGGTTGCCAGTTCAGGCGCACCCTCAACCACTGGAACCGGGCGGGCGCCATAGCCCTCGTCGCAGATCTTGAACTTATCGGCGATGCCCATGGCAAATGTTGGCATGATATCCATGCCAAAGTAAGAAGCGTGATCGTTGTAAACGATGATCGCAACGTCGGGTGTGTTTTCCTTCATCCACTGCTTTGAGAACTCGTAGCCCTCGAACATTGGCTTCCAGTACGCCTCACCCTCTTTTTTGAGGTCAACAGCCATGCCAACGGCGGGTACGTGACTGGTACTGATTCCAGCTGTGATGCGTGCCATTACGCTTCGCCTCGTTCCTTCTTTGAACGCCAACCCTCGATGTTGCGGCCACCGTTTAGCATCATCTGCTGGTACTCCGGAGTGGTCAGGTCTGTCATGGTGCTTACCGCCTGAACATAGGACAAACCATCGCTGGCAAAAATCTTGCTCAAAAAGTAAACGTTGCCGCCTAGGTCCAACATCTTCTGGAAGTCGCGGTCAAGCACCGCCTGGCGCTGCTCTTGACTCATTTCCCATTCGCCCAGGTATGCCGCCTCGTCTGCCTTGAAGCGCGCGCGGTTGGCTTCCTCGCGCAAACTCATGCAGAACTGGTTGAGCCAGAACCCTTGTCGTGCGCGCTCGATGGTGAAGATTGTGGTGCCTGGAATATCTTTAAACTGCTCAAAGTCTGGCTTCATGATGGGCTCTTCCTAGTGGTTCCAGTAGAGAGTGTTTGGGTTGGTCACCAGCAGTTTGGTTTGAAGTTCTGCTGTAGTTGCAATGCTTGGAACATAGTCAACCAGAATGCCATCGTCTGGCATTTCTTTTTTCATGTTTGGGTGCGGCCAGTCGGTGCCCCACAGTACGCGATCTGGGAACTGTTCAACCACAGCTTTGGCAAACGGAACCACATCTGCGTAAAGCGGAGATCCGCTTACCGTTAGGCGGTCAGGACAACTCACTTTGGTCCAAACGTCGTGGTCGCGGGCAAACTTTAGGTAAAGCTCAAAGTCTGAGTTTGCAATGTCCTTGGTTACGTCTGGTCGACCCATGTGGTCAACCACTACTGGCACACCGAGACTGGTAAAGAATTCCCACTTTTCTTTCAAGTCTGCCGGTTCAAAGTAGAGAACAACATGCCAACCGAGTGGCTTGATTTTCTCGATGATTCCGCGGTAGTAATCATCTGGCTTTGGATCAACGAGGCGCTTCACGTAGTTGAATCGCACACCGCGAACGCCAAGCTTATGCATACGCTCTAGTTCCTGGTGAGTGATGTCCGCCTTCACCGTGACCACCCCACGCGCGCGGTCGTTTGCGTGTTCCAGAACGTCTAGCAATGCAGAGTTATCCGCACCGTGACAGGTAGCCTGAACCACAACGTTCTTTTCAAATCCGAGGAAGTCACGCAACGCAAACAGTTGCTCACGACTTGCATCGCAAGGAGTGTACTTGCGTTCTGGCGCAAATGGAAACTGATCACCAGGCCCAAACACATGACAGTGCGCGTCTACCGCACCAGCAGGAACCACAAACTTTGGCTTGGATGGGTTTGGGTGCCAGTCCAGCCAATCCGCATCTTTTGTGAATTTCGCCATCGAAGTTTCTCCTGATTCCAATAATTCCGAACTTTAGCCAATAACTACCAGCCGACCTAGAAGCCGCGGGCTGCCAACTTTTGGTCTAGCCTTGGAAACACCTTTCGGGAGTTCCCCTCAAAGATGCTGGCCTTTTCGCCAGCGGTGATTTTTGCCGCATCGATGTAGCGTTTGGTGTCGTCGAAGTACTGGCCGGTGGTTGGGTCAATTCCGCGAACAGCACCGATCATCTCGGAACCAAACAGGATGTTCTTGTTGTCAATCACATCAACTAGCAGGTCAATTCCTGGCTGGTGGTAAACGCAGGTGTCGAAGAACACGTTGTTCATTAGGTGGGTGCTCAGGCTTGGCTGCTTAAGCATGTCTGCAAGTCCGCGGTAACGGCCCCAGTGGTAGGGAACTGCGCCACCGCCGTGAGGGATTATGAAGCGCAGGGTTGGGAAATCTTTGAACAGGTTCCCCTGAAGCAACTGCATGAATGCGGTGGTATCTGCGTTCATGTAGTGGGCACCTGTGGCGTGAAAGTTTGGGTTGCAGCTGGCAGACACGTGGATCATGGCCGGAACGTCAAGTTCCACCATTTTTTCGTAGAGCGGATACCAGTACTTGTCCGTGAGCGGAACGGTCTCCCACTTTCCGCCACTGGGATCTGGATTGAGGTTGCAACCGATGAAGCCAAGTTCGGTTACGCAGCGCTCAAGTTCTTTGATGCTTTCGACTAGGTCTGCACCAGGCGACTGTGGTAACTGGCAAACGCCAACAAACGTCTCAGGAAACAGGTCAACTACGCGCTTGATGAGGTTGTTGCAGGCAACTGTCCACTCCAGGCTCACGCGCTGGTCCCCCTCGTGGTGACCCATTGCAGACGCACGTGGCGAGAAAATAGTGAGATCCGATCCGCGCTCGCTAATCAGCTTTAGCTGGTTGCCCTCGATGGTTTGGCGAATCAGTTCATCGCTGATTTCCGGGTATTCCGGGCTTGGTTGGCCTGCCTTGAACGCGGCCAACTGGTCTTCGCGCCACTGGTTGTGTGGCTCCGGGGCGGTTGTGTAGTGGCCGTGGCAGTCGATGATCATTAGTTCTCCCAAGCTGATTCAGGTACAAAGACGTGGCCAGCCATGAGCAGCCTGGCCGTGCGCAACAGCGCGGATTTGGTGATTTTGAGTTCTTTGGCGCTCTGGTCAATCTCCATCTGAACGGTGAAGAAACCGGTTGGGTGTTCCACCTCGATGTTTTGCGACGCACCGCTGGATTGCGTGCCCGCAATCTGGGATGCAACCGAACCGGGCAGCATGCATGCTGTGGCAACCGAAACCGCACCGAGAACACCAATGGCTTCGTGGGCCCGGTGGGGAATGAAGGTGCGGGTATTGATGAGGCCACCGTTTCGAGCTGGCGAAACCAGCGTCATTTTTGGCACTGTCTTGTTGGTAACGTCGCCAAGGTTCATGCGCTCCCCCACCGCCAAACGAACGGCCTCAACCTTGGCGCGCAGTTCCGAGTTGGCCTCGAGTTCAGCGGGACTCTCGTAACCGGTTACACCAAAGTCGCTCGCATTTAGGCACACCACCGGCATGCCATTGTCGATGAGCGTAACCTGAACCCCTGCTTCTAGCTTGGCACCCTGACCGGTTACGCTAATCACGTCCACTGGGTTTCCCGTTGGCAGAAGCGACCCACAGCTTGATCCCGCCACGTCTTCAAAGTTTATGTTTACGGGTGCGTGAGTGCCGGGCACTCCATCGATGCGAGCAGTACCGGCGTAGTTCACCTTGCCGCCCGGGGTTTCCACAAAGGCTGTGGCCTTGGAGTCCGTGTTTACCATGTAGATTGCCACGGCAGTCAAATCGTCACTGGCCGCGACTAACCCCTGCTCAATGGCAAAAGGGCCAACTCCCGCAAGGATGTTGCCGCAATTTTGCTGATCGCTCACTTCGGCGCGGTCCGGCCATACCTGCAAGAAAAGATAGTCGACATCGATGCCCGGCCGAGCAGACTTGCTGACTACGGCAACCTTTGAAGTTAGCGGGTGACCTCCACCCATGCCATCTATCTCGCGCTCGTCTGGCGAACCCATTGCCGCCAGTAGGAAACGGTCGCGAGCGGCCGGATTTGCTGGCAGGTCAGTTGCCAGGAAGTAAAGACCCTTGGAAGTTCCGCCGCGCATCACCGAACAAGGAACGGCAATTTGAGTGTTAGTCATGTCTGCTTCCTGGCTGTCCAATTGACCCGATCCGAACCTAGTTGTCTTTGCCCGGAACGTAGTCTTCGTATACCAAGCCTTTTTCGGCCAGAGCTTGGCGCATGTTGTAGATGTCTAGTCCCAACTCGCCGGCTGCAAGACGGGCGCGTTTTGCGGTCTCGTTTGCCTCACGAGCCAGACCCTTTTCCAACACCTTCGCTGCGTCTTCGCGGCGAACCACAACCACGCCGTCTACGTCTGCAACAATCACGTCACCTGGACGGACTCGCTGATTGGCAATCACGATTGGCACCTGCACGTTGCCCGGGGTCTCTTTGACGGTTCCCTGCGAGGCAATAACCTTTGGCCAAACTGGAAAGTTCATTTCGGTGAGAGTGGCAACGTCGCGCACACCGGCATCGATGATCAAGCCGCGTACCCCGTGCGCCATGAGGCTCTCGGCCAACAGGTCACCAAGATAACCGTCGTCGCACGGACTGGTTGGCGTGACCACCAGGACGTCTCCGGGCTGGGACTGCTCAACCGCAACGTGGATGGTCCAGTTATCGCCGGGTGCAACCTCGCAGGTGAGTGCGTTTCCTGCAATTTTGGCGGGAAAGATTGGGCGAAGTCTGTGGTCTAGGAGGCCGATTCGCCCCTGCGCTTCGTGAACTGTTGCCACACCAAGTTCAGCCAAGCCATCTACGATTGCCAGTTCCGTGCGAGGTGTTCCGCGAACTACTCTTGCCATGTTGGTCCTAACGAATTCCCACGTAATTCTCTGCCAGGTTGGTCTGCAGAGCCTTGTTCTTGAACAGGTGCCTCAGCTGCGATAACTGAAGCTGGTTATCAAACTCGTTGCCACTGGTGTGCAACATTGTGGTCATCCACCATGAGAAGTGCGTCACTCGCCAGATGGTTTCCTTGGCTCGGTCCGAGTAGGCATTTAGTAAGCCAGAATCGTTCTTCTTGAAGAAGTCAACCAGACCCTCACCCAAGAAGCGAACGTCGTTTACCGCTGCATTCAAACCCTTGGCTCCAGTAGGCGGAACGGTGTGACCCGCGTCTCCAACTAGGAAAAGACGACCGTGTTGCAACTTGCCAGAAACGAACGAACGCATCGCGAGGATGTTCTTCTCGGTAATCTCACCGGTTTTCAACTCCCAACCGGAAAGGGCCATGCGGTCCGAAAGTGCGGTCCAGATGCGGTCATCGCTCCAGTTGGCAATGTCGTCCTGTGGGTCCACCTGCAGGTAGAGGCGGCTGACCTTGTCGGATCGCATTGAGTGCATAGCAAAGCCGTCTGGGTGCCACGCATAGATGAGTTCATCGGTGCTTGGGGCAACGTTTGCCATGACACCCAACCAGCTGAATGGGTAGACCCGCTCAAAGCTGCCCACCTCAACTCCTGGAATTGCCTTGCGAGAAGGTCCCCAGAAACCGTCGCAGCCGGCAATAACAGCGCATTCAATAGTCTGCTTGTTGCCGTCTTTATCCAGGAAGGTCACCGATGGCGCCTCCGAGTCGATGTTGTGGAGCTCTACATCGCTGACCTCGTAATGAATCTGTTGACCAGCTTTGTCGCAGGCCGCGTCTAAATCCTTTTGGATTTCAGTCTGGCCGTAAACCCATACCGTGTAACCGATGAGGTCTTTGAAGTCGATGTGGTGGCGCTCGCCTGGAATCTGAAGGTAGATTCCATCGTGCTCCATGCCCTCTTGAAATAGGCGATCTGCAACGCCGATTTCCTGAAGGAGATTTACCGACTGGGTTTCGAGCAAACCGGCTCGGATTCGAGATTCAACGTATTCGCGCGAGCGGTCTTCGATGACGATGGAGTCGATTCCCTTGAGAGCAAGGTATCGGCTAAGCATTAGTCCGGAAGGGCCAGCTCCGATGATGGCTACCTGTGTTTTCATACCTTCAGAAAACACCAAAAAGTTCCCCATCGATGGATTACTTCCATTGAGTGGAAGGAATTTCGATAACGATTAGCTACACCCGTTGTGAGAGGTCGCCCAGGCCACTGAGCACCAGCTTCCGCGAAAGCGCGGCGGCCGAAACCTTTAGCACCGAAACCATGCGTTCCAGATCCCGGTTAGCCACAGGGGTAACAATACCGAGTGCGGCTGTTACCTTGTTGCCGTAGCCGGCAATAGGAACTGCCAGCGAAGTTGCACCCATCGCCAACTCCTCCTGCGAGTGGGCAAACCCTTGTCGCTTTATGTCTTTGAGTTGTTGTTCAAGCACTTTGGCATCCGTGATGGTGTTACCTGTGTAGCGATCGAGCGAACCTAGCACTGCCTCTTGCAGTTCTCGGCTTCCGTTTGCCAACAACACTTTGCCAACGCCCGAGGCGTGGAGCGGAAGTCTGGCTCCAGGCTTGGAAATCACGGCGAGCGTGCGAGACCCTGCAATGCGCTCCACAATTAGGCAGCGGAAACCATCCAGCACACCAATCTGCACCGCATCGTTACCCAGTTGGTAGATGTCCTCCATGTAGGGAAGCGCAATCTCTCGAAGGTCTGAATGCAGCGAAGCCAGGATTCCCAGCCTCCAGATTTTGCTCCCAATTTCGTATGAGCCATCGATGGTTCGGATGAGAGCTCCAAGGTCAACCAACTCGTGCACCATTCTGTGTACCGTGCTCAACGGAAGGCCGCAACGACGTGAGATGGAAGCTAGGCTCTGGTGGCGATGTCCGCCATCGAAGGTGTCCAAAATTGCAAAAGCGCGACCGGTAACAGACTTCAGATCTTGGGCTGTTTTTGCGCGGGCTGACAACGTGTGGCCGGGAAGCCCTGGCTTGTTTTGGGTCACGCTCTGCTCCAATCTGCGTTGATCAACGAGTTGACTTGAGCCTATTGGAATATTCCACTCAGTGGAAGCGCGGTGTCGGGTTACCTAACGTAACCTGAAGCCAGACCTAGCGAGAAGTTCGCTGGATTGCTGAAGTACCTGCCAACCATGTGGCGTACCCACCGTCTAGATTTCGAACTTCTTTGCCGAACCCGCGCAATATTTGGGTTGCAACGTGTCCGCGCTGACCAACGGCGCAATGAACAATAACGTTCGCATCTGCAACGCGTTCAAGATTGCCTCGCAACTCGTTGACATCGATGTTTATAGCTCCAGGAATGGAACCGGCAGCAAACTCGGTGGCAGTTCTCACATCGATGAGTTGTGCACCGCTCTCGAGTGCTTTCGCAAGGTCATACCACTGAACTGTTGGCGTCATTCCGCTGAATACGTTGTTCCCCACGTAACCTGCCTGATTCACGGCGTCTTTTGCGCTGCCGAATTGCGGGGCGTAAGCCAATTCAATATCCATCAGATCGTCAACCGTAAGGCCGGCATAAATAGCAGTGGACAGAACATCGATGCGCTTATCCACGCCATCGAATCCATTCGCCTGAGCTCCTAGCAACTTTCCGGTTGTTGGGTCGAATAAGACCTTTAGTGAAATTCGCTTTGCGCCTGGAAAGTAACCCGCATGGCTGCCCGGGTGCAGGTGAATCACAGAATGAGGCAACCCCTGAGCAATAGCCGCTTTCTCAGTAAGTCCAGTAAGTGCTGCGGCAAAGCCAAAGGCGCCAACTATTGCAGTGCCTAGTGCTCCCCTGCTTTCAACCTGAATTCCGGCTATGGCATCGGCCGCCTGGCGTCCATGACGATTAGCCAAGTTCGCAAGTGGAACCAGCGCGTGATTCCCGCCCAACATACCGTGTTTCTCAACAGCGTCTCCCGCCGCGAAAATGTTGGGGTCGCTGGTTCGCTGCTGGTGATCAACTTTTAGCCCACCAGTGCTGCCGATCTCCAGACCTGCCGCAGCAGCAAGTGTGTTGTCTGGTTCAACACCCGCAGCCGAAAAGACCAAGCCTGCGGAAACTCGTTCCCCCGAGGCCAAAACCACTTCTGTGCTTGTCACCGAAACAGGCTCAGCTAGCAGCCTCAACTTAATGCCATTTTCCTCTAGGACCGATTGCATCGGCTCAATCATCTCGGCGTCAAACATGCTCAAGGCGCTCGCACCACGGTGAATCAAAGTGGTTTCGATGCCCATTCGCGATAGATTTTCGGCAAGCTCAACACCGATGAACCCAGCACCGATGATAGCCGCCGATTTCAAAGAAGCCGTTTCCACCGCAGCCTTCACAGCGTCGGCGTCCAGCACGTTTCGGAGCGTGAGTGCGCGCTCAATTCCTGGAATATTCAGCCTTCTCGGCTTGGCGCCAGTGGAAATCACCAGCTTGTCGTAACTCTCGGTGGATTCCTCGCCAGAAACAAGGTTCTTCACTGTCACCGATCGGCTTTCGGGGGCAATTGAAGTCACCATGGTTTGAACCCGAACGTCGATGCGAAATCTGGACCAGAGTGATTCCGGAGTCTGCAGAAGCAGCTCGTCTCGATTGCTGATCACATTGGATACAAAGTATGGCAGTCCACAGTTGGCATAACTCACGTGTTGACCCATTTCAAACACGATGATTTGCGCGTCTTCTTTGAGCCTTCGCAATCGAGTAGCCGCGCTCATGCCACCGGCAACCCCACCGATAATTACAACTTTGAGTGGTTTTATCATAGGAAAATCGCTTATCCTCAGGCCAGTGACATGAACGCTTTTTCGAGCGTGGAGCGGTTTGCATTGCCCGCTTCGTCAGGAGTGCAATGGGCCATTCCGGTGGCGATGATGTTGAAACCCGCTCGGGTGAGTGCAGTACTCGCGGCAGAAAGTTGGGTAAGAAGTTCGGTGCAGTCGCGTCCCTCATCGAGCATTTTCACTATGCCACCGATTTGCCCCTGAACTCGCACTAGGCGGTCCCTGGCGCTCTTCAGTTCCGCTGGGTCTATCTGCATTCTTTGCTCCTAAATTTGCATCGTGCAACCAGTCCAGTATACCCTAGGGGGTATGCAAAAACCGCCTAGAAATATCTCACTGCTCGTGGCAGTTGCGCTTTCCCTAGCAACTCTCACAGGCTGCGCAAGTAACTCAATTGATGCCTCCAAGTTCGACTCAGTTATAGATGTGCGAACCCCGTTGGAATATTCACAGGGTCATCTAAAGGGAGCCATGAACATAGACGTTGAGGATCCTAACTTCATTGCAAACATCGAAAAGCTCCGCAAAATTGGAAACTACGTGCTCTACTGCCACTCGGGTCGCAGGGCGGGTCTGGCTATCGATGAAATGAAGCAAGACGGCTTCACGGGTGAACTTGTGAACGCAGGCGGTTACTCAGATGCATCGAGTGCTACCGGACTTCCAATCGTCACAAACTAAATAGCTTTTTAGACAATCACTAAAGCAGAGGAAACAAAATGTGCCAAAAAGTAACCTGTCGCAAATGCGGAAAGGCAACCTGGTCTGGCTGCGGCCAGCACGTGTCCCAAGTAATGCGCGGAATTCCTAAGTCCCAGCAGTGCCAGGGTCACGCAAACGACCCCAAAGAACCAGGGTTCCTGGCTCGACTTTTTGGTAAAAAGTAAGCGAGCGGGTAAATCATGTGCAGTCCAGCTATCTGTAACAGCTGTGGAAAAGTGACTTGGGCCGGTTGTGGAGGCCATATTGAGGAGGCTCTAGAGGGCGTTCCTCAGGATCAGCGGTGTACCTGCGCGTAAGGATTGTGGGTCAGCAGTTGTGCAGACTAGGTAAAGCAAAACGCCTCGCACATCCCGTGCGAGGCGTTTACTAAATTGGTTTGACTTAGTCGTACTTCTTCTTGGAGTCGGCCTTGGTAGCCTTCTCTGCGCGCTTCTCTTTTAGGTTCTTAGCAGGTGCCTTCTTGACATTCTTCTGTGCCTGCTGCTCTTTTTGTGCCATGGTTCCCTAACCTGAAGCCTATTTGGCTCCTAAAAATACTCTAGGCCTTGTTTCTTGGTTTCTGGCATTGAAAGGTCTGCGGCACTATTTATAAACAATTTCTATGCAGCAATTGGTTTGGGTTTAGCTAGCTGAGGAAGCACCAAAGTTCCAAGCAGCTCAATACTCTGCATCACCTGGGCGTGCGGCACATTCCCAATGTCCATGTGCAGAATGTGGCGGTCGTGCCCTAAAGCCTGCCAGATTGCCGCGATGCGATCGGCAACCTCGTTCGGGCTTCCCGCAAGAATTGGGCCGTTGCCGTTGGCCTGTTCATCGAAAAGGTTGCGGTCCGGCGCGGGGCGGCCTCTTTCGGCAGACACCTTTGCCACCGATGGAAGCCAGTGTCGGTACAGGGTCTCCTTGGCAGTCTTTCCATCGATGGAAATCAAGCCTCTACCGGCCACACCCACTCGCAACCCTTCTGGAGCGAACCCGGCTGCGGTACCTTGCTCACGATAGTGCTCCACGAGTGCCACGTTGTCTGCGGGAGGGTTGCCCAAAAACGAGTAGATTGCCGGCAGACCAAGCGCAGCGGCGCGTGAAGATGACTCGGGAGTGGCACCGGTTGCCACCCAGGTGTCAAGTTTCCCGTTGACTGGGCGCGGCCAAATCTGCGCGTGAACCAGCGGGGCACGGAACTGCCCCGACCAAGTGACTGGATTCTGCTGGTTCAGCAAGTTCAGGAGCTCCAACTTTTCGGTGAACTCGAGCTGATTCAGAGTGGTGTCGTGCCCGAACAGCGGGTACGACTCCAGGAAGGCTCCGGTGCCAACTGTAATTTCGGCTCGACCACCCGAGATAACATCTAGGGTCGCGTACTGCTCAAAAACTCTCACCGGATCTTCGGTTGGTAGCACGGTTACAGCGCTTCCCAAACGGATGTTCTTGGTGGTGGCAGCGGCAGCGGCTAGTACAGCAAGCGGTGCGGAAAGCGGGTAGTCTTCGCGGTGGTGCTCCCCCAAACCAAAGTAGCTGAGACCCACTTGGTCGGCCAGCTGAATTCGCTCCAGCAGGTTCTTGTAAATCACCTGCTCGCTCTCGTAACGGCCGGTTGAGGGGTTTACGCTCGAGTCTCCAAAGCTGTACAGCCCAAGTTCCATTGGAATCTCCCAATCACAGAAGCTGTCTCGCTAAGCCAAAACCGGCTCACGCCAACTTCCTTGAGATTCACTGTATCTGAATTTTGGCAAATTTAGTAAAGGGGGGCTTTACCAATTTTTGTCGGCACGCTGATTGGGCATGAAAAGCGCACCAACCGCAATCACAATGCCTAGGGCAACACCCACTGAAAGCGCCTGCCCCAGCGAGAACATTGTTGTCAGCCAACCAATCACTGCTGGCCCACCCAACATTCCGGCGTAGGTGATGCCAAAAACCTTGGCCAAATTCCTACCCGAGTGAGATTCTTCACCGATGGTTGCCGAGTAAGCGAATAGCTGGGGAACCACCGATGAGATTCCCAAACCTGCAATGAACCAGAATCCAGTGGACACAGGAACGCTGGAAACGCTAATTGCTCCCGCTATTCCGATTGCCGCCAGGAAGCCGCCGACGCGAACCACAAACAGACGCCCGTACTTGGCCACGAACTGATCGGCGATCAGCCTAAAGACACCCATACCTGCCGAAAACACCATCACCGCGACCGCACCTTGTGAGGTGGTTGCGCCAAGCTGCTTCACTTCGAACAGCGATGACCAATCGATGCCAACACCCTCAATCAGGGCTCCACCTGCGCACATCACACCGATGGCGATGATCGGAAGCAGGTACCTGCGATTAGCGAGGTTCTGCTCGCGCTTCAATGCCTTGGCGGCCGATTTGCTCAGTTTCTCAACGGCTGCTGCCGCGTGTGCCTTGCCGGTAATCAGGAAACGACCAGCCACAAAAGTTCCCACAAGGCCGAGCACCCCAGCAGCGCTCAGGGTTTGCCACATTGGAATTCCTGCGGCCAGAGTGAGGCCACCCACCGCCGCTCCGATGAGGCCTCCAAAAGACCAAAACGCGTGAAACGTACTGAAGATGTGCTTGCCATAGGCCTTTTCAACCTCGACTGCGTGCGCGTTCTGTGCAATGTCGCATGAAGCCAAACCGAAGCCCAAGACAAAACCAGCGATGCAGATTGTAACCAGGTTGAAAGCAAGGCCCGGGATGAACAAAACAATGCCTAGCAAAATGCCACCAAAGATGGTTGCTGTCTTGCTCCCAAGTCTGTCAATCAGCTGACCCAGCAGCTGCATTGCGGTGAGCGCACCGAAACCGGTAAATACGATGATGGTGCCAATTTGGGCGTGGGATAGCCGCAGCAGTGTCTCCACCTGTGGCAAATGAACCGACCATAGCGTGGCGGTTGATCCCGAAAGCAAAAAGAAGTAGTTCACGGCCCAACGGGCGGCGAGCATTTGTTTAGTGACCTTAGCCAAGTGGCACGAACCTAAACGAGTCAACCTCAAGGCCAACCACTCCGGCCTGCAGATTGTGCGAGTTGGATAGGCGAACCTGGTGGTCGCCAAACTCAAATGCGTGGGTACCAATCAGAATGTCTTGCCAATCGCCACCGGTGGCCGGAAACAAAGTACCGCGGTTTATGTACTGCTCGTAATCTTGGTTCTGGTTGCCGTCGTAGAACAGGTGACGTCCAGCAATCACGCGGGCGTTGGTTGGCTCCGCCGCACGGTACCTCACCCAAACTTGGTATTCGCGAGGAGGCCCAACTTGGAAGAGGACGCTAACGCCATACTCCTGCTGGGTAAGACCCGTCACGTATCCCGCTCCGGTTGAACCTCCGCCACGCGCTACCCGAGTAGCGTGCAGCTTTCCACCGGCTAGCTCGGCAACGGCCGCGTCCAGAATTACCTGAGTGTTGTGCCCCTCAACCTGATCAACGCCTGCCAAAGCTGGCTGGGGCACAATCGGCAAAATGTGTCCGCCTGCGGAGTACTCAACCTTGTCTAACATGAGCGAGCGCGAGGTTTGAGTTCCTGAAACCCAACCAGAGTGATAGAACGAGTACCACTGCCCGCGGAACTCAAATACCGAACCGTGGATAGTTCCAGAGTTTCCAGGATATTCATCGATGAAAACCCCTAGGTCCCGATACGGGCCAAGCGGGTTGTCTGCCACCGCATGACACATTCGCTGCGGCCACTTCTCGTTGTCTAGCGCCGGGTACGTGAGGTAATACTGGTTGCCACGGCGGTGCAGAAACGGACCCTCATACCCGCCAATCTGCTCCGATAGATTGCGGATTGTTTCCGGCTTGATGCTGCGCAGGTCCTGGTTGAGCTCGCCAATAAGGATTGCGCCGCGCCCACCCCACACCAAATAAGGTGTGCCCTCATCGATGAAAAGCGAAGGATCTTGACCCCACTCCACACCCGCAATAGTTCCGAGGTTGGTGAAAGGACCTTCGGGGCGATCGCTGACTGCCAAGCCAGTCTTGAAGGTGCTGGTTTCGCGCTCGATGGCACAGAACACCAAGTAGTACTTGCCCTGCCAGTAGTTGGCATCGATGGCCCACATGTGGCTAACCGCCCAATCCACCTGGTCCAAGTGGAGGATGCGGCCATGGTCAACCCAGTTCACCAGGTCGTCACTGCTGAAGGAGTGGTAGCACACCATGCTGTCGTAGCTGTTTGTGTATGGCTCGTCGTAGCTCACATAAACGTAAACCCGATCGTCAAATACGTGCGCGCTCGGATCTGCAGCAAAAATCGTGTTTGTTACCAGCGATGCCATTACTTACCAATCAATTCGAGCAACGGGGAGCCTGCGCGAACATAAAGCGGGAGTGAATCGAATCCGTGACTTTCAGTGACCCAGAGCCCGCCATCGATGGATTCACCAGTGAAGAAGTTGGTCCAGGTGCCGGATGGTAGGTAGAACTCCACCGTGCCGTGAGCATTGAACACTGGGGCAACCAGGAGATCAGGGCCAAACATGTACTGCTGATCGAGGTTCCAGCAGGTGCGGTCCTCCGGGAACTCAACCAACATGGCGCGCATCATCGGTGCACCAGTGGCGTTCACGTCACGCATGGTGTCCATTAGGTACGGCATGAGTTTCTGCTTGAGATGTGCAAACTTGCGGGTAACCTCAACGGCTTCCTCGTCAAACGCCCAAGGTACGCGAACCGACTCGTTACCGTGCAATCGGCTGTGCGAACTGAGCAGACCAAACGCAACCCAGCGCTTGAACACTGAGGGATCTGGGTGACCCTCAAAGCCACCAATATCGTGGCTCCAGTAACCGAAACCACTTAGACCAAGGCTCAATCCCCCACGAAGGCTCTCCGCCATGCTCTCAAAGCTGGAGGTGTTGTCTCCACCCCAGTGCACCGGCATGGTCTGGCCACCCACGGTGGCGCTGCGCGCAAACACGATGGCGTCCTGTTCGGAGTGCTCCTTGAGGACATCAAAAACTGCCTTGTTATAAAGCTGCGTGTAAAGGTTGTGCATTTGTTCCGGGTTGCTGCCGTCGTGGTAGACCACGTCGGTTGGAATGCGCTCGCCAAAATCGGTCTTGAAGCAGTCCACGCCCATCTCTAGAAGCGGACGTAACTTGCTCTGGAACCAGGCCACCGCACCGGGATTGGTGAAGTCCACAATGGCGTTTCCCGCTTGCCAGAGGTCCCACTGCCAGACGCTTCCCGCGGTTCCACCGGGACCATCGTTGCGCTTCAACAGGTAACCCAGGTCGCGCGCTTCCGCGAACAAAGGCGAAGCCTGGCCAATGTATGGGTTGATCCAAAGGGAAATCTTCAGTCCGTCGGCTTTGAGACGCTTCAGCATGCCGGCAGGGTCTGGGAAGGTGCGCGGATCCCAAGCAAAATCACACCACTGGAACTCGCGCATCCAGAAGCAATCAAAGTGGAAAACACTAAGCGGAATGTTGCGGGTTTTCATTTCATCGATGAATGACTTCACCGTGGCTTCGTCGTAATCGGTCACAAACGAGGTGCTCAACCAAAGCCCAAACGACCACTCGGGAAGCAGCGGTGCGCGCCCAGTTAGTGCCGTGTACTTATTGAGGATTTCCTTTGGAGTTGGCCCGTAGATCAGCAAATACTCAACGTCTTGACTCTCCACGCTGAATTGAACCTTCTCAACCGCTTCGCTGGCAACCTCCATTGACACCTTGCCGGTGTGGTTGATAAAAACCCCATAGCCGCCATTGGTCAAGTAGAACGGAATGTTTTTGTAGGCTTGCTCGCTGCTGGTGCCGCCGTCTTCGTTCCAAATCTCAACGGTCTGCCCGTTCTTAACAAACGAAGTAAAGCGCTCGCCTAAGCCGTAAACGTTCTCGCCAACCCCAAGAGAAAGCTGCACGGAAAGGTGGTGAACGCCTGCTGGGTCATCGATGATCGCCAGACTCCGCGCACGCTGATGCGCAATGGTTTTGCCATTGGCTTCGAACTCTAAGTTCCACGCCTCACCGGTGGTCACTTTGGCGGACAGCGCACCCGAAGTGAATGAAGCAATTGATTCTCTTACCGAGGCGGAACCCGTGGGCACCCCAGCCACAGGAAAGGTGATAGCTGGGGTTGCGCCGGTGTGGTGCTCCACACGCACCCGAATCACGTCTTCAAGAGGTGAATCCAGGTGCACATCTAGGGTTGCGGCGTTCAGGGTATCGCCGCGATGCTTCACAAACTTGGTTGCCGCTTTCACGGACAAACTTTGCTCGTTGGCCTCGGCCGCGTAAGCCTGCACCGCATAGGTTGCGGAGAAGCCCTCGCGCATTAGCCAAAATCCGTTTGTGAATTTCATGACGATCCTTGCTGTTGCGCGAGGGCTAATCCCTTGCGGGGTCCCCGTTTGTTACTTCTGTTTTGGCAGCCGATTTCTCGGCGCCTTTGGTTTGGCTTAGGTGCGGTTCAGTGATGCTCCGCTGCGGCGGCGAGCTAGCGCATCCACAGTTGCAGCAACAGCAAGAACACCACCGGTAACGATGAAGTTCACGCCGGCCGGGATACCGATAAGACCCAGTCCGTTGTCGATCATTGCGATAACGAAAGCACCCAGGGCTGCGTGTGCTACACGGCCACGACCACCAAAGAGGCTAACGCCACCAACTACGGCTGCGGCAACACCCTGAAGCACGATGGCGCGACCAGCGCTGGACTCAACGTTTCCGATACGGCTGATGTTGAACACACCCGAAAGCATTGCGAGCGAGGAACAGATGATAAACGCGTAAATGCGGATACGAGCAACCTTGATACCCGCACGACGAGCCGCTTCAGGGTTTCCACCTACTGCGAAAAGGTGACGACCGAACTTGGTTCTGTCTAGCAGGAAGGTGCAGAGGAACAGAATCGTAAGAACAAATGGGATAACCAAAGGCACACCCGCGATTGGCATGAATGCGTTCTGGCTGCGGTTGGTGCTCAATAGTGCAATCGCCGCTGCTCCTAGCACGGCAACCGAAGCTACCTTGATCCATAGCAGTGTAAGCGGGCGTACTGGAAGCTGCGCCTTAACTCGACGAGCGCGGTCCCAAAGGCCCATCGCCAGGGTCAATACAAGGCAAAGACCCAACATTGCCCATCCGGCCCAGAGTGGCAGGTTCTTGTTCATGATTGCCTGAATCTCGGGCACTTCAACACGAAGCACGCCACCTTCACCAAGGATGATAAGCATCACACCAGGAAGTGCCAAATAGAGCGCTAGCGAGATCACGAACGAAGGCACGCCAATCTTGGCAACGAAGAAACCAATGAACCATCCCACCGCAAGACCAATTAGGAACGCAAATGCGAGGTTCCAAATCCAATACTGGGGAAGCACCTGATTGAGTTTTACGAAAATGGCCATACCGGTACCGGCGGTTACACCAGCGGAAAGGTCAATTTCACCAATGACGATTACGAAAACGAGTGCCACGGTCATGGTGAGAATGGTTGCGGTTTGAACAAACAGGTTGGCGATGTTGATTGTGGTTAGGAAGTATGGGCTCAGTGCCGAGAACAGCGCAACCAAGAGAAGCATGGCGCCAACTGCAGGAACGGCGCCCATCTCGCCCGCACGAAGGCGAGAGAAGTAAGCACGGAATTGGTCGGCAGTGCTGCCCTCGTGACCGGTTTTGATTGGTACTACATCAGACATTATTTGGCTCCTAAAGCTTCTTGAGGCCGGTGATGTAACCGATCACATCGTTGTGGTTAGTGTCTTTGGTCTCCAGCTGGGCAACCATGGTGCCTAGGTAGAGAACAGCGATGTCGTCTGCCACCTGGAATACATCTACCAGGTTGTGGCTGATCATCAGAACTGCAACGCCAGAGTCCGCTAGGCGACGAACCAGGTTCAACACCTGTTCGGTCTGAGCCACACCAAGTGCGGCGGTTGGCTCGTCAAGGATTACGAGTTTGGCGTCGCGCAGAACAGAGCGAGCGATGGCAACTGTCTGACGCTGACCACCGGAAAGCGACGATACCTTCTGGCGAACCGACTTCACGGTTTTTACCGAAAGCGACTGAAGAGCCTTGGCTGCCTGGAACTCCATGCTGGATTCGTCCAGGGTCAGCTGTGACATTTCCTCGCGGCCCAAGAACATGTTCTGAACGATGTCTAGGTTTTCGCAGAGAGCGAGGTCCTGGTAAACCACTTCGATGCCCATTGCGCTGGACTGACGGGCGGTGTGCAAGTGCACCTCTTGGCCCTCAAAAAGTACGACACCTTCGTCGTAAGGCTGAACGCCAGATAGACCCTTGATCAAGGTTGACTTACCGGCACCGTTGTCTCCAACTAGCGCGGTTACCTTGCCCGGGTAGACCTTTAGGTCGATGCCCTTGAGGACGTCTACCGGACCAAAACTTTTCTTAACACCACTGAGTTGAACGAGTGGAGTGCTCATGGAGACTTCTTTCTGCTGTTGTTTTTAGAAAACCTGTGCGCCGGCCAGAGACCGGCGCACAGGCTTCAGATTTACTGCTTAGTTGTTACTTGACGCCGTACTTTGCACAAGCGGCTGCAAGGTCTGCAGTACAGATGTCTGCTGCCTTTGCGTTGCCGTCTGCTACTACGTCCTTAACCTGAGCTGGACCAACCGAAACTGGTACAACCGATACGTAAGGGGTGCCATCCGATAGCTTCTTGCCAGCGGTGTCGTAGGTCTTGCCCTGTAGTACTGCGGTGATAACTGCGATTGCAGCCTTTACCTCAAGCTGGAATGGCTTGTAAACGGTAGCGGTCTGCTTTCCTAGTAGCACGTTCTGTAGACCTGCAACAGAAGCGTCCTGGCCCGATACTGGAACCTTTAGGCCGTTCTTGTCTAGGATCTGGATGATCGATGCTGCGTTGTTGTCGTTAGGTGCTAGAACTGCGTCTACCTTGCCCTTTACAGCAGTGAATGCCTGCTCGAACAAGGTTCCAGCCTTTGCGCCGTCCCAAGTTCCGTCCATGGTGAAAGCAGCCTTGGCGCCAGCAGCGTCAAGAACCGATAGTGCACCGTCGAGGAACATCTTGGCGTTGCCGTCGGTTGGGTCACCCGAACCGTAGATGATGCTTGCGGTCTTTGGGTCCTTGCCAGCAGCCTTAAGGCCGTCAAGAATCATCTGGCCCTCTAGCTGACCAACAACTGCGTTGTCGAACGATACGTAGTAGTCGGCTCCAGCGATTGGACGGTCGTAAGCGATAACTGGAACTCCAGCATCCTTAGCCTTCTTAGCAACAGCAATACCGGCACCCTGGTGGTCGATTAGAACCATAACGCCACAGCCCTTGGTCAACATTGCGTCTGCAATGGTGGCGTACTTGGCTGGGTCTGCCTGTGCGTTCTGGATGTCAGCTTCGAATCCAGCGTCGGTTAGGCCCTTCTGAAGAGCTGGGCGGTCGCCAGCTTCCCAGCGGGTTCCGCTGTCTGCGTCAGGAAGGATTACACAAGCACGGTTTGAACCAGCAGCAGAGCTGGTTGCAGGAGTGGAAGAGCAACCTGCCAGTGCGAGCATTGAAACAGCTGCAACAGCAGCGATAGAGATCAATGAAGTCTTCTTCATTTCTCACCTTTCAAATGGATTGGATTCTCTTAGGGGACCCCAGAGAAATTAAGAACTCAACTTCGAGCTCTTTAGTTATGTTGCCCTACGCAACAAACTAACAACAACTTAGAACGGGTCGTTTTTGCTAACGGTTTGGTAAAGTTACCATTTTGTTGTTTTAGACAACAAGGTGAGTCTATGCGGTTTTAAGCTTGGGAAAATCATTCAGCTAGCGACTCGCTTATTTGTTGATAAATGAACGCGCCACCTGAGCTTGAAAACCCCGATAGGCCTCCAGGATTTCTGGATGGGAGTCTGGTTCCACGGTTGCCAAACCATCGATGGGCCACTGCGGCAAATCACCGGTCAGCGCCCATGCAGCTTGCCTCGCCGCACCGTTAGCCACGTACTCCCCCGGCTGTGGAACAAACACTGGTTTGCCGAATATCTGACTGGCAGAAGCCTGAACCGCCTTGCTCGCCGCTGCTCCTCCAATGAGAATGACTCGGTTGCAAACCACACCCGCTTGCAGGATCGCCTCCAGTCCGTCTGCCAGTCCGCAAAGCATGCCCTCTATAGCAGCCCGTGCCAAATTTGCAGGCGAATTGTTGCTGAGAGTTAGGCCATGTAACGATGCCTTGGCGTTTGGCAGGTTTGGGGTTCTTTCCCCCTCAAAATAGGGAACTAAAACCATGCCATCCGAACCCGGGTTTGCTTGCAGTGCTAGATCGCTCAATCCGCTGTGGTCCACGCCTAACAAACTCGAGAAACTATCCAAAACCCTGGCAGCATTTAGGGTGCAAACGAGTGGTAGGAAGTTTCCGGACGCGCTGGCGAATCCAGCGATAGTGCCAGTTGAATCCGCGGCCGCAACATCGGTCACGGCGAAAACCGTTCCGCTGGTACCAAGCGACACCACAACGTCTCCGGTGGCTGCACCAAGGCCGAACGCTGCCGCTGCGTTATCTCCCGCACCCGCAGAAATGCCTGCACAAGTGATTGAGTTCTTGGGGTTTGGAGCAAAAGCAAATGCGTGTGGCATGACTACTCGCGGCAAAAGTGGCACATGACCGAGCACAAACTTGAGCACCTTAGGTAAATACTCCATGCTCTTGCTGCTGAAGTAACCGGTGCCGCTTGCGTCGGACGCGTCCGTTGCCAACTGGGTGAGGTCGGGGCCAAACTGGCTCTCTCCCTCTGGTCCGAAACCGGCCAATCGCCAGCTCAGGTAGTCGTGTGGAAGGCACACAGCGGCAACTCGGGCTGCGTTATCGGGTTCGTTATTTAGCACCCAACGCAACTTGGTACTGGTGAACGAGGCTACAGGAACCGAACCAGTCCAGTTAGCCAAATACTCCACGCCAAACTCATCGATGATTTCTTGAGCGGCGCTCGCACTGCGGGTGTCGTTCCAGAGCAACGCTTTGCGAATCACCCTGCCAGCGGAATCCAACAGCACCATGCCGTGCTGCTGCCCACCAACCGAGATTGCCGATACATCATCGACACCCCCGGCAGCTTTGATGGCAAGAAGTAGAGCATCCCACCATACTTGGGGATCAACCTCGGTTCCGTTTGGGTGCGAGGCTCGACCGGAGCGAACAAGTTCGCCGGTACTGGCATTGCGAATTACCACTTTGCAACTTTGAGTAGACGAGTCAATGCCCGCCACCAGTTTGGTGTTGTTGCTCACGCGATGACCTGTTCTCTGACTAGTCTCTGCCTGGTATCTGCGGTCTGCCGATAACTTTAGCGAGCACCCATCAGGTGTTCGATTGCCAACTGGTTGAGCTGAACAAAGCCAAAGCCCTTGCCGTTGTAGTAGGCGTCTGGGTTGAAGTCTTCGTAGGCACTGCGATCCGCCAGAAGCTGCTGGTAGCTCTCGCCAGGGTTCAAAGTTGGCTTTGAAAGCTCATTAACTCGCGATGCCTCAAACGCGGCCTTCACCGCAGGGTCGGCGTTGAACGCGGCAGCGCGCTCCTTGAGTAGCAGGTAGGTGCGCATGTTTGCCGCAGCCGACTGCCAAACTCCCGTGTAGTCCTCGGTGCGACTTGGCTTGTAATCAAAGTGGCGAGGTCCGTCGTAGGCACGCCCTCCATTAGGGCCGCCAAACTCGAGCAGATCAACCAGGCTGAATGCGTTTAGAAGGTCGCCGTGACCAAACACTAGGTCCTGGTCAAACTTGATGCCGCGCTGGCCGTTGAGGTCGATGTGGAACAACTTGCCGTGGTCCAGCGCCTGGGCAATTCCGGCAGTAAAGTTCAGTCCAGCCATTTGTTCGTGACCGGTTTCTGGGTTGAGGCCAACTAGCTCTGGGTGCTCAAGAGTATTAATGAACGCCATGGCGTGACCAATGGTTGGAAGCAGAATATCTCCGCGAGGCTCGTTTGGCTTTGGCTCGATGGCAAAGCGGATGTCGTAGCCCTTGTCTAGCACGTACTGGCCGAGCAGGTTCACGCCTTCGCGGTAGCGCTCAAGTGCGTTGCGCACGTCTTTCGCGTGGTCGTACTCCGCACCTTCGCGGCCACCCCACATTACAAAGGTCTTGGCACCCATTTCAGCGGCAAGGTCAATGTTGCGCAGCACCTTGCGCAGTGCAAAGCGGCGAACATCGCGGTCGTTGCTGGTGAATGCGCCATCTTTGAAGACCGGGTGGCTGAACAAATTGGTGGTAATCATCGGAACAATCAGTCCGGTGTCCGCAAGAGCCTGCTTGGTGCGGTCGATTTCGCCCTGGCGAACCGCATCAGTGCTGCCAAATGGGAACAGGTCGTCGTCGTGGAAGGTCAAGCCGTACGCGCCTAACTCGGCAAGCTTATGAATGGCTTCAACCACGTCTAGCGGTTCACGGGTGGCACCGCCAAACTGGTCCTGGGCGCGCCACCCAATGGTCCAGAGACCGAACGAGAACTTGTCTTGAGGAGTTGGCTTTAGCGACATTGCTGATTTCCTTTGGTGGTTTGCTTGCTATTTGTTGTCTGACGCAACAATAGTGGAAATCAGTGTAAGTTTTTTGCTGTAATTTCAAGTTCGAGAGGAGATTGTTATGCCAAGTTCGCTGAACGTAGGAAAAACCACCGGCCAAAACCGCGAAAACATTCGTCAGCATAACCTCTCGCTGGTGCTCAGAATGCTGCACCAAACCGGAACCGTGGCAAGATCTCAGCTCACCTCAGCTACGGGCCTAAACCGCTCCACCATCTCGGACCTCATTTCCGAATTAGGAATTTTGGGGCTAGTCAACGAGTCCGAAGCCGTGCTCGTTGGCGGCGTTGGGCGCCCAAGTTTCACGGTTGGCCCCGCAAGCAAAGTGGTTGCGTTCGCCGTGAACCCTGAAATCGATGCCACCACAGTTGGCGTAGTTTCGCTCGATGGCACATTGCTTCACAAAGTGCGCTACCCAACCCACGTTCAACCGAATCCAGAGGAAGCAGCCCGCATCGCTTCCGAGCAAATCCAAAAACTCAAGTCAAAACTCGAATCGGGAACGCGAATAGCGGGCATCGGCGCAGCCGTTCCAGGCCAAGTTCGAGTTCTAGATGGCGTGGTTCGTTTTGCGCCTCACCTGGGTTGGGTAGAGGCGCCATTCGGCCCGATGCTCCAGCAACTCACCGGGCTTCCCGTTACGGTAGACAACGACGCCGGATTAGCGTCCATGGCTGAGCGAACCTACGGTGGAGCCAGAGGCAGCCTCAACGCAGTCAGCTTGTTTGCCGGTTCTGGCGGAATTGGTGGCGGTGTAATTATTGGCGGCAATCCGCTACGCGGTGCTGCTGGCTACGCGGGCGAACTTGGCCACATGGTGATCTCCAGTTCCACCAACAAGGATTACTCGGGCCTGAGTGGAACCCTCGAGGCCATGGTCAAGCGAGACGATCTGCTTGAGGCTTTCAAACTCTTCAATGCCACCGATGAAGAACTTCACGTGGACATCATGAACACCAGCGACAACAAGGCCATCAAGCTTCTAAACCAGCAAATCGACCTTTTGGGAATCGCCATTGGCAACTTGGCCAACATCTTCAACCCGGAAGTTGTGATTCTGGCCGGCTTCCTAGACAGCCTGTTCCTGTTTGACCAGGAACGACTTCTCAAAAGCGTTCGAGCCAGCAGCCTGCGTTCGGCCAACGAGCGCTTGGTGGTTCGTTCGAGCGAACTTGGTACGAGTGCCGCGCTCATTGGTGCTGCGGAGTTGGCTTTTGGCCCGCTCCTAAGCGAACCCGGAAACACCAAACTTCACAAAATCAAGTAGCTTTACAGGCGCTCGGCCAAACGGTGGTAGGCGGCACTCCACTGCAATTGCTGGCGGAAAGAACGCAGTTCGGTCTTTTCATCGATGACCACAAGTTCCACACGCGCAATGCGAGCGAAGTCTTCTAGCGTTTCTGCGGAAACCGAGTTGGTGAGCACCGTGTGGTGGCTTCCGCCGGCCAGCATCCAGGCCTCCGCGCTGGCCTCGAGCGATGGCTTGGGCTCCCAAACCGCACGGGCCACCGGCAACTTGGGCAGGTCCTCGGTTGGCTCAACCACGGTGATCTCGGTTTGAATCATTCGGAAGCGGTCGCCCATATCAACCAGGCAAACCACTCGTGCATCCGCAGGGTCAGCGGTGAAAACCATGCGAACCGGATCTTCTTTGCCGCCAATTCCAAGTGGGTGTATCTCGATTCGCGGCTTGCTCTTGGTGATGGTTGGGCAAACCTCAAGCATGTGAGCACCGAGAATTTTTGCCGGCCCAGGGCCGAAGTGATAGGTGTAGTCCTCCATGAACGAGGTACCGCCGCCCGCCGGCGTCATGCTCTTCATGATGGCTCCAAGCGCCGAGGTCTTCCAGTCGCCCTCGCCACCAAACCCGTAGCCATCTGCCATGAGACGCTGAACTGCCAGCCCAGGCAATTGACGGAGCGCCCCAAGATCTTCAAAGTCGCTAGTGAATGCCTTTGCGCCAAGAGACTCCAGAACATTGCGCAGCGCAATCTCGATCTTGGCTCCGTAAACCAAGGAATCGTGGCGAGCGCCTCCGCGCTTGAGTTCGGCGGCCACATCGTAGTCACGCTCGTAAATCTCACAGAGCGCCTCTGCGTCATCGGTGGATACTGTCTCAACAGCGTCTACCAAGGTGTTCACGCCATAAGCCTCAATGGACATTCCGAAAGTCATCTGAGCGGAAACCTTGTCGCCGTCGGTCACGGCAACAAAGCGCATGTTGTCTCCAAAACGCACCAACTTGAGATTCTGCGAAGTATTCCAACCGACTGTGGCGTAGGCCCAAGCCGAGATGCGGTCTGCCACGTGCTGCGAACCCGGTGCGCCAACCACAATCTTGCGAGAGATGGCCATGCGGCTAACGATGTGCGCGAACTCGCGGTCGCCGTGTGCCGCCTGGTTTAGGTTCATGAAGTCCATGTCGATGGTTCCCCACGGCAGGCTCTGGTTTGCCTGGGTGTGCAGGTGAAGAAGTGGCTTCTGCAAAGCATCAAGGCCGGCGATCCACATTTTTGCGGGAGAGAAAGTGTGCATCCAGGTAATCACGCCAAGGCAGTCGTCATCGGCGCTGGCATCTAGCATCACGCGCTTGATTGCTTGGGGAGTCTTCAACACGGGCTTCCAGATGATGTCAACCTGCTGCTTGAGATTTGCAGCAATATTGGCGTTAATCTCGGCCAAAACTGCCTGAGATTGTTGGGCAACCTGAATGAGGGTTTCTTCTCCATAGAGCGATTGGCTGCCGGTGAGGAACCAAATGGTTTTAGTTGAAGTCATGAGTTTTCCTTAGCTGATAGTAGGAGCTGGCAACCGGTTGAGGGCTAGTTGCCGTAGACGTTTTGGTAGCGGTTGTAGAGACCATCAATCTGTGCCTGAGTAAGTGGAATCGGCTCGCCGATCGAATACGCAATCTGAGCGCTCTTGGCCACGTCCTCGCACATTACCGCTGCCTTCACCGCCGAACGCGCGTCTTTTCCAATAGTGAATACGCCGTGGTTTTGCATCAGCACAGCAGGCGAACGGTGGCCGCGCAGAGTCTCCACAATGCCACGACCAATCGAGTCGTCACCAATTACGGCGAAGGGGCCAACGGGAATCGGGCCACCAAATTCGTCTGCCATAGCTGTAAGGAAGCACGGGATCTCTCGGCCAATCGCGGCCCAAGCTGTGGCGTAGTTGCTGTGGGTGTGCACCACTCCGCCTATATCAGGCAGGTTGCTGTAAACGTAGGCGTGAGCCGCGGTATCGCTGCTTGGGCTTAGGTTGCCTTCAACCACGTTGCCGTTCAAATCGCAGACCACCATGTGCTCGGCCCTTAGATCCGAGTAACTCACGCCACTGGGCTTGATCACAAACAGGTCGGACAAACCATCGATGGATCTGATGCGCTGCGAAACGTTTCCGCCGGTCCAGACCACCAAATTATTGATCACTAGTTCTTGGTGGTGCTTCACCAATGCTTCGCGAGCCTGCTGAATCTGCGCATCCATTGCTGGAGTAAGCGTTGTCATTAGTTACTCACCTCTCGCTTTAGGGCTTTGAGTCGCTTCATTGCGTTGTTCGCGCCACGGCCAAAGTAGTCGTGCAAAAGTTCATACTCGGCGTAGATGCGGTCGTAAACCTGAGCATCGTCCTCATTTGGCTGGTAAACCCCACGGTTGCTCTTTCCCATTGCAGCTGCAGCCGAGCGAATGTCGGGGTATGCGCCGGCAGCAACTGCGGCGTGGATTGCGGAGCCGAGCGCGGGACCCTGTTCGCTTGCGATGGTGGAAAGCGGCAGCCGAGTGATGGTGCTGTAAAGCTGCATCAGGAACTGATTCTTTAGGAGGCCACCAGCAACAATAAACTCGGTGACCGGAACACCCGAAGCTGCGAAGGTCTCCACAATCTTGCGAGTGCCAAATGCGGTTGCCTCAAATAGTGCACGGTAAATCTGCTCCGGCTTGGTAGTGAGGGTTAGGCCAAGCACCAAACCGCTGAGTTCGTGGTCCACCAGCACTGAGCGATTCCCAGAATGCCAGTCGAGAGCAACTAAACCATGTTCCCCGATGGCCTCCGTGGCCGCCAGGTTGGTGAGGTGTTCGTGAATGCCGATTCCAGCTTTTGCGGCTGCTTCAAAGTAACTTGCAGGAACCTGGTTGTTCACAAACCAGGCAAAAATGTCGCCAACGCCACTCTGGCCGGCTTCGTAGCCGTAAAGCCCGCTCACGATTCCGCCGTCAACCACCCCGCACATGCCCGGCACTTCTGCAAGTACGTCGCCATTCATCACGTGACAGGTAGAAGTGCCCATGATTGCAACCATTTGACCCGGCTGAGTGGCCTGTGCCGCCGGTGCTGTTACGTGGGCGTCTACGTTTCCTACTGCAACCGAGATGCCCTCTGGCAATCCGGTCCAGGCTGCGGCTTGAGCAGTGAGCTTTCCCGCCTCCGCCCCTAGTTGGCCAATCTTGTGCTTCAGCTTGGTTTCGGCAAACTTGCCAAAACCGGGGCTGAGCGCCTCAAAGAATTCTTCGCTCGGATACTGGCCATCTTGCAGATTTCCCTTGTAACCGGCGGTGCAGGCGTTGCGAATATAGTTTCCGCCCAGTTGCCACACTATCCAGTCGGCGGCTTCAATATACTTGTACATACGGTGGTAAATCTCCGGGTCTTCTTCAAATAACTGAAGCCCCTTGGCCAACTCCCACTCGCTGGAAATCTGACCACCGTAGCGTGGCAGCCAAGCCTCGTTACGATCTCTCGCCAACTGGTTGATGCGGTCCGCTTGAGGTTGTGCCGCGTGATGCTTCCACAGCTTCACGTAGGCGTGAGGACGATCAGCGAACTCTGCCAACTGGCTCAGCGGCGTGCCATCTTCCAGCACCGCAACCATGGTGCAAGCCGTGAAATCCGTGGCTATCCCGATAACTTGTGCGGGGTCAATTCCGGCCTGCTTCACGGCCGCGGGAACGGCGTTCTTAAGAACCTCTACGTAATCGTTGGCATCCTGCAATGCCCAATCCGGGCCCAGTTTTGCGCCGTTTGAGTTCAACTTGGTATCCATCACCGCATTCGGATATTCAAATACTCCGGTTCCCAGCTCGGCTCCATCCGAGACCCGCACCACAACGGCACGGCCCGAGAGGGTTCCATAGTCAACACCGATGGTGTACTTCTGGTCATTGGCTAGGTTGGCCATTAGTTGCCTCCATTGGGTTGTGAAGTTGAGGCGCGCAGGATCAGCGACGGCAAAACCGGCGATGGGGTCTGACTCACTCGGCCGGCGAGTTGGTCAAGCAAAAGCCCCATTGCAACTTCACCCAGCTGGTTGAAGTCCTGGCGAATTGTGGTTAGCGCTGGAACAAAATAGGGCGCTTCCGGCAAGTCATCGAAACCAACCACGCTGAGCTGCTCTGGAACCTTCACGCCACGCTCCCCCAGTGCCTTGAGCAACCCCAGGGCGAGGTGGTCGTTTCCGGTAAAAACTGCTGTTTGTGCGGCTACATCCATCGATGCACCAAGTGCGTAACCGGTGGCCGCACTCCAGTCTCCTTGAGCAAATAATGGCTGCAAATTTGCGGTTCGCATTGCCGATTCATAGCCCGACTTCCGCGAAGCGGCTTCAACGGAACCTGCCGGACCGGTCACGTGCAATATCTTCTTGTGTCCCAAATCAATGAGGTGATGGGTAGCCATGGCGGCACCCTTAGCGTTGTCGATTCCAACTGCGGTCACATGAGAGCCAACGTCTTCAGTGTCGATGGCAACAATTGGAATATTCGGCAGAGCATCGATGGCCATTGCAACCGCACCCTTATCCAGGGCGATTACAACCATGCCTTCAATCGCCATCTTGCCTAGATGCTCGATTCCTTCGCGCCAGGCGTTTTCATTTTGCGCTTCCACCGCAACACTGAGTACAAAGTAACCTGCCTTGCGGGCAGCACGTTCCATTGCGTTGAGCATTCCGGTGGGGCCAAAGAGACCGGTGTCTGAGACCAGGAAGCCCAGAATGTTGTTCTTGCTGGTGGCAAGCGAGCGAGCGGCTTGGCTCGGGCGGTAACCCAGCTGGGCGGCTGCGGCCAGTACTTTTTCTCTGGTGGCTGGGCGAATGCTCTGGTGATCATTCATTACGCGCGAAACGGTTTGGTGCGAGACGCCGGCAAGATTTGCCACGTCGTAGATGTTCGGTTTCTTCACTGCATCAATCGGTTTCGTTGGCTCGGTCACTTTGTCCCCACGCCCCAACTCGCACTCCAGGTTTGCCCGGATTCCAACCAGATCAAGTCTTCTCCAGAGTTGAAAGCGTTTGCTGGGCAGGTCTGCGGTTCGAGGGCCAAAAAGCCATCTTCCGAATCTTCCGGTTGAAGGTTGAACACCATTAGGAAGCCAAATTCTCGTTCCTGCCAAATGTCTAGGTTCAAGCCAAGGTCCGGGCGGGTGAGGTGGCTATGGGCAAGACCGTCCTGTTCAATTGTGAGGCCGCCAAAGCAGTCATCGATGGCCAACTGGCGCAGCTCAACCGGCACGCCAGACGGCAAACCCTTGAGATCTGGAGCCTGCTCACCAATCGGGAGCTGTCGGTCATCAAGTTTGTGGCTAAATGTGGATTTTACGCTGAGAGTGGAACCCGGTTTGGTCACAAAGTAGGGGTGCGGGCCGGTTCCAAAAGGGAGGGCTTGGGCGGCGGAAACGTTTGTGCCAGAAATTGTGGCAATCAGTCCGTTATTGGTTAGCTCGTAGTTCACGCCAACTTCCAAACCAGCCGGATAGGCAACGTTATCTCCCACTGCCACATGCAGCCGCAGTTCCGTGCTGGTGTGCAGGCTCACGTTGAAATGCCGTTCCATAACAAGACCGTGTAACGCATTGTTGGTTCGCTCTTCGTTGATAGGTGCCTGGTAACGCTTACCGTTCAATTCGTACACGCCGTCTCGCAGGCGATTTGGCCAAGGAGCCATGGTTACGCCGGCAGTGGTTACAAACGGATAGATCAGCGGCGGCTCAATCAGCAGCTCGCCGTTTAGGCTGAGCGTCCAGATGGAAGCGGCCTGTTGGGCAATCTGGGCGTGCCAACGGCCGTCTGGAGAGGAGATTTCCAGAAACTGACTTGGTATATTGTGAGCGTTCACATTTCTATAGTAATCAGATTTTCAGCATCGATGATTTCAGCAAAATCAAACGTGACCATTTCGTGACTAGCTTCACCCGCCAACACAAAAAAGAGCGTTGGATGATGGCTAGTATTTGAAATCTGAAAGCGTTTACAGTGAAGTGCTCAAACCAGACGGATTAGGAAACAATGTCCCCAAAGATTTCGGCAAAGCTGTTTGACGGCCGCGACCTGTTTTACTTTGACGACCGCGGCTCAAGCCTGCCTGCCCAGCGCAAGGTGGATGCCCGCCCTGCCGGAGAGCGCCCGGCCGTTGCACAAATGCGACTGGATTCGCTCACCGGAGACTGGATCTCGGTGGCTGCCGCCAGGCAGAACCGAGCCTTTCTGCCACCTGCGCACGAGTGCCCCCTTTGCCCAACTACCGCAAACAACCTTTCAGAAGTGCCCGATAACTTCGATGTTGCCGTTTTTGAAAACAAGAGCCCGTCTTTCGGTCCGGTGTTGGCGGCTGTGGATGACCCTAACTACGCGGTGGAGCCGAAACTCACTCTGGGTGCCACGCGCGATTCCATCGGCCGCTGTGAGGTTGTGGTTTTCAGCCCGGAGCACACTGGAAGTTTGGCTGGACAGACCGTGAACCGTGTGCGCACCGTCATCGATGCCTGGACCGACAGAACCGAGCACCTTCAGGCCCTGCCCGGGGTTCGTCAGGTGTTCCCGTTTGAGAACCGCGGACAGGAAATTGGTGTGACCCTGCACCACCCGCACGGTCAGATCTACTCGTATCCTTACGTGACCCCACGCATGAACCGAGTTCTGGACTCGATTTCCAAGTTTGGACCCGACCTGTACCAGCAGACTCTGGAGTTTGAACAGAAGTCGGAACGAGTTCTATTGAAGTCAGACAACTTCACCGTTTATGTGCCGTTTGCAGGTCGTTGGCCAATCGAAATTCACCTGCTCCCCCACCGCCACGTGCAGAATTTCACCCAGCTCACAAATGATGAGCGCGAAGAACTGGCAGGTGTTTACCACCGCGTGCTGAACGGCCTCGACAAGCTTTACGACTCACCAACACCTTATATTTCGGCGTGGCACCAGGCTCCACTAGTTGAAGCCGGCATTGATGTGCGGTTGCAGTTGCAGATCACATCTCCTCGACGTGCGGCCGACAAACTCAAGTACCTGGCCGGTTCCGAGGCCGCTATGGGTGCGTGGATTGCCGACGTAGCACCCGAGATTGCCGCCGCAAATCTGAGAGAGGTTTTGTAACCATGACCGACACCACAGCCACACTGGCTTCGGCCAAGTTCAAGGAACTCTTCGGCCACGCCGCAACTGGAGTTTGGTCGGCTCCCGGCCGAGTGAATCTAATCGGTGAGCACACCGACTACAACAACGGCTTTGTGTTCCCTTTTGCAATCAATCGCCGAACCTTTGCCGCAGTGGCACTTCGCACAGACGGCATGGCCCGAGTGGCTTCGAGCTTCTCCCATCAGGTGGTAGAAATTCCCATCGATGAGATATCCGCGCACACTGTGAGCGACTGGAGCGCCTACCCGCTTGGCGTTGCTTGGGCTTTGATGCAGGTATGTGCTTTACAGAAGTTGAGCCAGGTAGCTCCGCAGGGGTTCGACTGCTACATCGAGTCCGACGTGCCTGTGGGAGCAGGGCTCTCCTCTTCCGCCGCAATCGAGTGTGCCGTGGCTGTGGCGCTCAACGAACTCTGGGGTGCGGGTCTAGACCGTCGAACGCTTGCCCGCGTTGGACAACTTGCGGAGAACGAAATTGTTGGCGCACCAACCGGAATCATGGACCAGTCGGCGTCGCTACTCGGTGAGCTCGACCACGGCGTGTTCTTGGACTGCCAGGATTTGACCGCCGAGGTGGTTGACCTAGGCTTCGCTCGCGAAGGCCTGGAGCTTTTGATCATCGACACCCGTGTGGCTCACCGCCACGCCGACGGCGGTTACGCCAGCCGTCGCGCGGCCTGTGAAGCGGGTGCCGCTGCCATGGGCGTGAGCAGCCTGCGCGAACTCACCGTTGCAGATCTTCCACGTGCCCAAGAACTGCTGGACGACCTCACCTTCCGCCGAGTGCGTCACGTGGTAACTGAAAACGACCGAGTGCAGCAAGCCGTTGCGACGCTTCAATCCAAGGGGCCACGTGCCATGGGAGACCTACTTTACGCATCGCACGTTTCCATGCGAGACGACTTTGAAATCAGCATCGATGAGCTAGACGCGGCCGTTGAGACCTCTATGCGCCACGGTGCCATCGGAGCCCGCATGACCGGTGGTGGTTTTGGCGGGGCGGCCATCGCCCTGGTTCCAATCGAGAAGATCAGCGAAGTCACTCTGGCGGTAACCGCCGAGTTCGAGGCTCTCGGATTCACCAAACCGGACATCTTTGTGGTGTCGGCTGCCCCTGGCGCACATCGCGAGTTCTGAGCGCAGCTAAGAGCGCGGATCCCTAGGGTTCGCGAGATAAGCGAAAAGGGACTACCTATCGGTAGTCCCTTTTCATTTGATTGGAGCTCTAGCTGTGGCTTACAACCAGATAGGCAATTACGGCCACGGTTGCAACTACCTGAAGGAGCAAACTGATGCGGTCTGCCTTTTGGGTCTTGGCAACGCTGACCGCGTCCTCTTCCTTGGCTTTGTGGTTGTCCCAGATGATCTGAGCAAACGTAAGCACGATTGCGCCGTAGGCAACAACGTAGATCAAGTCCATGAGCACAAGACTGGACACCTGAGGAATGGCGTCAAGCGAAGACTGCTGCAAGAACACGGTAGTAAGCAGTGCGGTTGCAGGCATCGCGGTTCGAACCTCGGCCAACTTCGGGCTTAGTAGCAGAGCCAGCCAGTTGGTGATCAAAACTAGAACTAGAGGAAGTAGCAACTTCCACCAGAACAGGTTCTGCGCACGGTGGATGTCCACAGCAAAGCTGAGAGCCGAGTACTTGCTGGCGGCCACAGAGGTGTCGCCGAAGTTGGTCTTGTAGGTGTGGGTCAGGTTGGTAGCGGTCACGCCATCCATGGTCCAACCTGGAACCTTGAAAGATGAGTCATACGCGCTGTCGGTGGTGTCCGGAACGTAAACGATTGCAGTGTTGTCGTTCACGGAGTCTTCGATAGTGATCTGTAACTGCTGCTTGTCTAGCGGGTAGTTGCTGAGGTCGAAAGGCTGGAAGAATCGGCCCTGAACTCGCATAACTTGCAGCTTTTGGCCATCTGCCAGTTTCTGTGGCTCTTCGGTGAGGTTGGTAACCATGAGACCCCACTCCTCAACCGAGTTAGCAAACTCTAGCGAGGAAACCGGGTCGGCGTCGCCCTTCCAACGCAACCACATGTAGCCCTTGAAGTAGAAGGTGTTGCTTGCCGTGTCGATTTCGTAGGCGTTGATGCCGTACATGCCAACGGTTACCTTGGTTGCGCTTGCCGATGCCTCACCGGCTGGGGCGTAAGTTCCGCCCGGGTGGCTTGCAACTACCTGCGCAGTGTCGGCCGCAGCGGTGGAATTGGTGGAACTGCATCCGCTGAGGCCAACCATGACCAGTCCAGCGAACAAAACTAAGAAAGTGGCGGTCAGCTTTTTCAAGCTAAACCCTGCCCTGTTGGAACGCATTGAATCTCCCCTTTTGAGATTTGCACTCTGTTGGCCCGAATGCACGGCAAAACGGCATTTTAAATCACCGTATTTATGAGATTCTAGACAATTTGTCTCTCAAACGCGGTTATGAGCTGGGGAACGCCACAGCTTCGCCAATGCGATATCCTGTAGAAATGACCAAACGCACTCGCCCATGGGGATATCAAGACGTAGTTAACGGTGCTCAGCCAGACTGGCCGCTGCACCCAGACACCATCGCGGTGCGCGGCGGACTGGCCCGGAGTGGCTTTGGCGAAACCAGTGAGGCCCTCTACCTCAACTCTGGCTTCACCTACGATTCGGCTGAACAGGCCGAGAGCGCGTTCATGGAAGAGACCGAGCACTTCCTCTACAGCCGTTTCAGCAACCCAACCGTTGCCATGTTCGAGAACCGATTGGCCCAACTTGAGGGTGCCGAGGCTTGTTTTGCAACGGGCACCGGAATGAGCGCAATGTTCTCATCGGTGGCTTCTTTGGTAAAGGCCGGAGACCGAATTGTTGCATCTGCAGCAATGTTCTCGTCTTGCTACGTGATCCTCACCGAAATCTTGCCTTCTTGGGGCTGCACCACGGTTCTGGTGGAAGGCACGGATCAAGCCGACTGGGCCGCCGCGCTGAGCGAGCCGACCAAGGTTGTGTTCCTAGAAACTCCGAGCAACCCTCTCATGGAGATAGTAGACATTCGCATGGTGAGCGACCTTGCCCACAAGGTTGGCGCAACCGTGATTGTAGACAACGTGATGGCTTCCCTCGTGCTGCAGAAGCCGCTCGAACTCGGCGCAGACGTTGTCATGTACTCGGCCACCAAACACATCGATGGCCAGGGGCGCGTGCTTGGCGGTGCGGTGCTTGGTACCAAGGATTACATCAAGAACACTTTGCTGCCGTTCACCCGTCACACTGGCCAAGGAATGAGTGCGTTCAACGCCTGGGTTCTTCTGAAGAGCCTCGAGACCATGAGCCTGCGTGTTGAGCGAATGAGCGAAAGTGCGCTTGCAGTGGCTGAGTTCTTGGCGCAGCACCCAAAGATCGAGAGCGTTAGCTACCCGTTCTTGCCAACCGACAAAAACTACGAACTTGCCAAGAGCCAGATGAAGGGCGGCGGAAGCATGGTGTCGTTCAAGATCAGGGGCGGCAAGGCAGAGACTTTTGCCGTGATGAATGCTCTGACCGTGATTGACATCAGCAATAACATTGCCGATTCAAAGAGCCTGATGACCCACCCGGCAAGCACCACGCACAAGCGCTTGAGCGAGGAAGTCCGTCAAGCCATGGGAGTGACCGCAAATGCGGTTCGACTTAGCGTTGGTCTAGAGAATGCTGCAGACCTGATTGCGGACCTGAAGAAAGCTCTGGGCTAAGTCAACACTTCTGACTCGAGACAATCGCCGTCTGGCCTAACCCCAAGGGTTAGAGGTAGGTGGCGATTGCTTTAACCGTGGCTTCAACGTTCCAAAGGTGAGTGGCAAAGTTGATGCGTACAAATTTGCCGTACGCGGCACCGTGGTCAGCACCTGGGACGAGCGAAATCTTGTGTTCCTCAAGAATGGTGAGCGCAGGATTGTCCCCAAGCTTTGCAGAACTGGCAACCAACCCGGTGAGGTCCAGCCAGGCTAGATAGCCGCCCTGCGGCACCCAGTAAGGCACATCTGGCAGGTAGTTGTGCATGAGCGCGGTGAGATGGTCTCGGGCGGCCTGATTGTGCTCAACCGCAGTGGCGAGCCATTCGTCGCAGCCCGCAAAGGCCTCGGCCATAGCGAACGCTCCCAGGATGCTGCTGCGCCAGTGCAACGCCGCAGGCAGTGCACTCAGCTTGGCAACCATCGAAGGGTGCTGGGTCACAATGATGCTTGCCTTCAAACCAGCCAAGTTGAAACTCTTGCTTGCTGCGGTAACCACAACACCAACTTCGCGGGCTGCATCGCTCACAGCCAGCCAAGGCGTGAACTCTTGCTCCGGGTAAGTCAGTGGCGCGTGAATTTCATCGCTGATCACAACCACGCCATGCTGCTTGGCAAGTTCCGCAATTTCAGCCAACTCATGACGCGAGTGAACTCGACCAAGCGGGTTGTGCGGTGAGCAAAGCAACAGGTACTTCGCTCCCGACTCAAAGGCGGCGCGGATTCCATCGATGTCAAGATTCCAGGTTTCGGTTCCGCGAATCAGCGGCACATCCTGCACTTCTAGTTTGGCCTCGGCTATCCACTCGTAGAAGCTGTGGTACACGGGAGAGTTGATCACAACCCGCTCCCCCGGCGCGGCTATTGCGCGCAGAATCTCAACGGTGCCAACCCCAACGTCGGTTGCAATGCGAATCTGCTTTGGGTCCGGCTGCCAGTTCCAGTGACGGCTAGCAAAACCCAAGAATGCCTCGGCCACTTCTGGCACGGGACCCAGGTAGCCGATGTCTGAACGAGTCACAAAGTCAATCAGAAGCGCCTTGATGCTGGGCGCAATCTCGTAGTCCATTTCGGCAACGTGCATTGGCATCACATCGGGAGCATAACGACGCCATTTTGAGCTGTGGCGCTGGTGCAGTTCCGCATTCGGACGCAGGAAATCAGACATAGAGGTCATTCTTGAATTATCCCAGCCGCAAACTTAAGGTTTCGCACTAAGTCGCTTTCTTTCCCAGAACCAGCAAATCCAAATCACGGCCGCAAGATACCAAGACTGTGACACAGCGATGATGCGTTCAACTAGCCCAACGTTTGTGGCGCTCGGATTAGTCCATGTGCTCAAAAACCAAAGGGAAATCACCGTGAAAATTAGTGTGGCAACGATGCTTGCGAAAGGCCTAATCACCGGCGGGTAGCCCTTCTTAAGTCGCATTGCAAACAGTGGCCAAGCGCTAAAAAGTATGAACGAAATGATAGCGAACACTCGGTGCGGAGTTGAAAAACCAGTTTGGCTCGGAGTGGTGAACAAGGTGAGTCCGTAGGTGGCCAGCCCACCGGCGAGAATGGCGATTCGTCCTGGAAGGGCTAGCACTTTGGCCGAGATGGCGGCGAAAATGCTCATGGTGCCACCCAGAATGAAGAAGCTGCTCATGATCCATTGCACGGGCGAATCATCGGCAGCTAAATCACTAATGGTTCTAACGATTGGGTCATAGCCAGACCACAGCGATCCGGCAATTGCTGAACCTAAAACTACCTGGATGGGACCAACCACCGCGGCAATTAGGGCAAGCCTGCCCACTCGATTCACGTTGGTTGCCGAGCTAACTTCCGCAACCCTTGATGCTGCCACTATAGGACCTTCTTGACCACGCTGGACTTGAGCATCATGGAACCAAAACCATCCACCTTGGCATCGATATCGTGACCGTCTGCACCATTCACCAAACGGATGTTGCGAACCTTGGTGCCAACCTTGATGGAGGTTGAACTGCCTTTCACCTTCAGGTCTTTCACAATGGTCACCGAGTCGCCGTCTTGCAAAATATTGCCTACGGAATCCTTAACCACGGCCTCGGTCTCTGCTGCGTCTGATTCATCGATGGGAGCCCATTCGTGAGCACACTCTGGGCAGACCAAAAGGTCTCCCATTTCGTAGGTGTATTCGCAGGAGCAAAGCGGGCACGGTGGCAAGGTTTCTTCCATGCGCCAAGCCTATCGGTGCTCAGGGCTTGCGTTCTTGGCGAATGATTGGACTGCCTCGGCGGGTTAGGTCTGCCTTGGTTTGCTGGAATCTCATGGCGGAGTAGTCTGACGATGCAGGCTAAACACTGCAAATCCGGCGAGTAGTCTCGGCACCCGCAATGCAGCAAGGGAACAAAGGAATTAGTTCATGAAGGTCATTTCGGTTGAGAAGTTGAAACAGATTTTGGCCGCTCTCCCTCACAACCCTCGCGTTGTGGCCAGCGGAAACTTTGCGGCCCCAAAGACGCTACTCAAGGCGCTTGACGAGAGCGTTCCTGAGTTCAAACTGCACATGCTAAACGCACAGCTGGGCATTCCAGACCGGGAAGGCGTCACCTATGAAACCGCCTTTGTTGGTGCCGGAATGCGTAGGCACCCGCGCCTAACCTACATACCCTGCCGTCTCAGCCTGGTTCCTGTGCTGTTTCGCGACCACTACGTGCCAGACCTTGTGCTGCTCAACACCAGCACCCAGCGCCACGACACCGTGAGCCTAGGCACCGAGGTAAACATTTTGCCGGCCGCCATTGAAGCGGCAAAATCCCGTGGCGGTTTGGTGATTGCACAGGCAAATAAGCAGATGCCTTACACCTACGGTGACGCTCAGCTGTACGAACACGAGATTGACTACCTGATTGAGGTTGATGAACCGCTGGCTGTGAAACCGGAGGTGGCATTCACCGATGAGACCAGGCAGATTGGCGACTTGGTGGCCGCCAAGATCACGGATGGCTCAACGCTTCAGTTGGGCATCGGCGCGATTCCAGATTCCGTGCTAAACACGCTGGTTGGTCGAAAGAACCTGCGCATCTGGACAGAGATGTTCAGCGATGGTGTTTTGAACCTGCACAAGCACGGGGCACTAGACACCGAGATTCCAATCACCGCCAGCTTTATTTTTGGCAGCCTAGAGCTCTACGAGTGGCTTAACCTAAACCGCGGGGTTCGCATGCTGCGCACCGAAAAGACCAACGACCCCGGCCAGATTGCCAGGCAGGCAAAGATGACCAGCATCAACTCTGCGCTCCAGATTGACCTGTTTGACCAAGCCAATGCCAGCCATGTTCGCGGCGAGATCTACAGCGGTTTTGGCGGTAGCACAGACTTCATTGTTGGCGCACTACACGCCAGGGGTGGCGCCAGCTACATGGCCCTGCCGTCTTGGCACCCCAAGGCAAAGAAGTCGAGCATCGTGACTCAACTCACAGAAAGCGTTACTAGTTTCCAGCACAGTTTTGTGGTCACCGAAAACGGCATAGCCGATTGCTTTGGCCACAGCCAAAGTCAGCAGGCTTACAACCTAATCAACCGTGCGGCACACGAGAGCGTTCGCGAGGAACTTACCGATGCTGCCAAGCGAATGAAACTTCTCTAGTAACCACCGAGAATGTGAAAACCCCGATGCCCAGGTGGACATCGGGGTTTTCGTTTAGAAACTAAACGCCCTTGATGAGGCCTGGTACCACCAGGAGAACTCCAAATACCACGGCGCCAAAGCTGAGGGCAAACAGCGCATAAGCCGCAGCTCGGTTCGCGGCTTCAAAGCGCAATGCCTTAACATCACCCTTCTTGCTAGCCGATTTGGCGTGATCCGCGTTGGTGAGCAGTCGAATGCCGAGCGAGAACAGGATGATTACTGCAACGCTGGAAATAACAGCGGTGGCCGCAACCAGGAATAGGTGGTTCCAATCGATGGTGATCATTACTTCTTACCCTTTCCCTTGTTGCTCTTTTTAGCAGCCTGCTTGGCTGCCAACTTCTGCTGACGCTTGGTGACAACTACCTCGGATGCCTCTTCGATCTCGCTTGCCACATTCTGGTGGGTAACGGCGTTTCGCCGTGCAATCTGGAAGATTGCGATAATCACACCAACTGTGATGATTGCATCGATGATGATTCCAGCCGGACCGGTACCAACGAGCAGAGCGGAGAGCGCTCCAACAATGGCGGCAGCAGGAAGAGTGAACAACCAACCGAGCACAACGTGACCAGCCTTGTTCCAACGAACCTTGCCACCCTTGCGGCCAAGTCCGGAACCGATGATGGAACCAGAGGCAACCTGAGTGGTGCTAAGTGCGAAGCCAAGCTTGCTAGAGGCAAGAATTGTGGCTGCAGTTGCAACCTCGGCGGCAAGACCCTGCGGTGCCTTAATCTCGCTGAGACCCTTACCCATGGTCTTGATGATTCGCCAACCACCTGAGAAGGTGCCTAACGCAATCGCAAGCGCAGCTGCGATAACTACCCAAAGCTCAACGTGCCCGCCGTCTTTCTGGATACCTCCGGCAACCAGAACCAGGGTGATTACACCCATAGTCTTCTGTGCGTCGTTAGTTCCGTGGGAAAGTGCAACCAGCGACGACGAGAAGATCTGACCGAAGCGGAACTTGCCGCGACCGGTTGCAATGTCGTCATCCGAGGCACGCTTGGTGATTGCGTAAGCGATTCGGGTTGCAAGCCAAGCAGCCAGACCGGCAATCACCGGAGCGAACAGCGCCGGCATAAGGATCTTTTCGATGATGGAAACGAAGTTCACACCCTGCACGCCAACTGCGGCAAGAACGGCTCCGATGAGACCGCCGAAAAGCGCATGTGACGAAGACGATGGTAGACCGAGGAACCAAGTGGTGAGGTTCCAAAGGATTGCACCGGTAAGACCAGCAAACACAACTTCAGGCTTGAGGAAGGTTGGGTCGTTGATCATGCTCACGCTAATCATGGTTGCAACTGCGGTGCTCAAGAAAGCGCCTAGCAGGTTCATAACCGACGCGATGGCAACTGCGGTGCGAGGCTTCAAAGCACCGGTTGCAATCGGGGTTGCCATGGCGTTTGCGGTGTCATGGAATCCATTTGTGAAATCAAAGAACAGCGCTAGAAGAACTACTAGCGAAACGATAGTGAGGGCGCTCACTTTTCCCTTTCTTGGAACTGCAGCTACTTGGGCTTTGGTTACCTCGTTAACGCAAGATTAACGACACTAAAAAGTAAAGCAGAGTGCGGATGTCCAAATTCGTTAACCTACAAAACTCAAGGTGAACAAAAGGTTAACAAATTCAATCCCTAAAGCCGAACCCAGAGTTTAGGCAGAAGCTAAACCTAGTTTTTGGGCCAAAGCTAGACCTAGTTTTTTGGCTAGAGCTAAACCTGGTTTTTAGGGAGGTCGAACGGCGCCTTGAAAGTTGGCCAAAGCAATTTACGGTGACGAACAAAAAGCACCGCGGTAATTACAAAGTAGAGAGCCGCCAACCACAAGCGCACCGAAGGATCCGGGAACACGAAGGTCACTGCAAACAACACGAATAGGGCGCTGGCCGCGCGTGCACCAAACCGCATTGCGAGTAGCAAGCCAATGCCCATTACTGTCTGACCGATGGTGAGGGTGAACTCCTCCACCTGGCGCGCATCCATGGGTAGCGCTGGCGAACCGCCGCCCATCACGTAGGCGATTGGCAGTGAGCCGGCGAGCGCCGTCCACTGGTTTACCTTGCTGCTGATGAGAATAGCCAGACCGAGCGCGGGTTTACCCTTGGCGGCAAACAGGATGGCCAGACTGAACTCAGGAGCCTCGCTGGCAATCGGAGCAAGCCACTGAACCAAAAGGTACTGGTTCACTCCAAGCGCTCCACCGGCGGCAATCAGATCGTGAGCGAATGGTTCGGCACACATGAGAATGATGGTTGCCGCAACCAGAAATACTGCAGCGATGAAAGCTCGGCGACCCCATTTAGGCAAACCGCCAACCAGAGCGGCGGTTCCCTCAAGCTCGGGTTCCTCGCGCTCGGCATGAGACTGGCGCCACAGATACGCGCCAAAAATTAGAACTAGCAGGATTCCAACCAAAAGATGAAGCTGGCCCGTGAATGGAATGATGAGCGCGATTAGCGAGCTAATAAGCAAGAAACCTAGGTCTGTGCGAGCTTCCTCATCGATGACAATGCCGAACTTTCTGGAAGCGTCCGGATTCTTCTGACCACGCTTCTTGTTGCTCCGAAGTGCCAGGAAACCAATTAACGCCACAACCGGCCAGCCGAATCCCAGAAGCAGACGGTTGGCTCCGGTTACGTTTGCAGACGCGTATTGGGTCATAGACGGATCTGTGCCCGCGGCGAAGGCGAAGTAAACGCTAACCACGTATTCGGGCAGGATGGTCACGATGGCCAGCAAACCAACCGCAAGGCCACCCGCGAGGTCGAGTTCCGCTGCCTCTCCCACCCAACCGAGCATGAACGCGGAAGCGATGATTGCTGCACCGGAGATGACCGCACCCGAAATTGGATCCGGATCCCACACCCCTCCAACGGCAGCGAGCGCTGGAGCACAAATGATTAGGCAGAGAAAAAACGGGGTCAGGAGGCGCGCGTAAAACTCAACGCCGCCTTTGGCTGCGGACTTACTCATTGGTTCCTAAACTTCCGTTGCCGGAATCATCACGTACTTGGTCTCCAGGTACTCTTCGATTCCCTCAACACTTCCCTCGCGACCCATTCCACTCTGTTTCACGCCACCGAATGGTGCCGCGGCGTTGGAAACAAGTCCGGTGTTGAGGCCGGTCATTCCAGTATCTAGGGATTCAACCAAGCGCATGCCGCGCTTCAGGTCTTCTGTGAATGCGTAGGACACCAGTCCGTACTCGGTGGCGTTGGCCAGTTTTACGGCTTCGGTCTCCGTCTTGAAACGAACGATTGGAGCGATTGGGCCAAAAATCTCTTCGTTCAAAATAGTGGATTTTGGGTTCACGTTTGCCAAAACGGTTGGCTTAAAGAAGTAGCCATCGCCGGCACCTGCTTCACCACCGGTGACCACGTCTGCTCCTTCTTTCACGGTGAGGTCAACAAGACGCTGCATGTTGTTGCGGGCCTTCTCGTTGATGACCGGACCCATGGTGGTGCCATCGGCTACACCGCGGCCCAGCCGAAGAACTTCCATCTTGGCGGCAAGTTTGGCGGCGAATTCGTCTGCAACAGAGTCGTGAACGATAAATCGGTTTGCCGCGGTGCAGGCCTGACCAATGTTGCGGAGCTTGGCAAGCATCGCGCCTTCAACTGCAGCGTCGAGGTTGGCGTCTTCGAACACGAGGAATGGCGCGTTACCGCCGAGTTCCATGGATGCTCGAAGCACCTGGAATGCACTCTGCTCCAGAAGCTTGCGTCCAACCTGGGTGGAGCCGGTGAACGTGATCTTTCGCAATCTAGAATCCGCGATGATTGGCGCGGAAGTTTCGGCAGACGCACTTGTGGTGATCACGTTAACGACGCCAGCTGGAAGGCCGGCCTCTTCCATGGTCTTCACCAGCAACAGTGTGGTGAGAGGAGTTAGTTCGGCAGGCTTCACAACCATGGTGCAACCGGCCGCGATGGCTGGGCCAATCTTGCGGGTTGCCATTGCAAGCGGAAAGTTCCAAGGTGTGATTGCGAAGGCAGGGCCAACCGGACGCTTTGTGATGAGCATACGGCCGTGACCCTCAGGAAGCGATCCGAATCTGCCGGTAATGCGCACGGCTTCTTCACTGAACCAGCGGAGGAATTCGTTACCGTAGGTTACTTCGCCGCGGGCCTCGGCCAGTGGCTTGCCCATCTCTAGGCTGATCAACATAGCGAACTCTTCTGATCGCTCGCGAATCAACTCAAAGGTTCTACGGAGGATTTCGCCGCGCTCGCGCGGTGAGGTCTTGGCCCACTTGGCCTGAGCGTTGTCAGCAGCGGTAAGCGCAGCTAAACCGTCTGCCGCGTTTGCGTTGGCAATTGTCAAAAGAGTCTTGCCGGTGGCAGGGTCTTCAACCTCGATGGGTGCGCCTCCGTTGCCAGAAACCCACTTTCCATCGATGTAAAGCTGGGTTGGCACCTTTGCCAGTAGCTCCTGCTCTGAAACAGACATCACTTATTCCTTTATTAATTTGCTGCTTGTTTAGTTGGTCTGAAGCTTTAGGTAAGGCGGTGCGCTACTGAGCGGCCGGAGTTACGGTTGCAGGGCCAAGCGCGGCACCGCAACGGTAGAAGCCGGTAACCAGGTTGTCGATTGCACCCTTTGCGCTGTCGGCAACCTTAGGTCCTAGCGCGTACACAACGAACAGAAGGTTGGAGCCGTCTTTTGCCGAGATGTAACCCGCAAGGGTGTATCCGTGGTTGATCCAACCAGTCTTGGCAAACACCTTTCCGTCTGCATCCACGTTGTCGCCCTTGAAACGAGTCTGGAGGGAGCCCGACTCGCCGGCAACCGGAAGTGACTGCTTGATGATGCCAAAGCTGCCAGTGGCTAGGTAAACCTGCTTGAGCAACTTGATCATGGCTGCTGGCGCAACCGCATTCTTTGCAGACTCTCCAGAGCCATCCATGATCACGCTGCCCGTGAAGTCGATGCCTGCACCACGAAGTGCTGCCTTAACAGCTGGGTCGATTGACGCGAACGAACCGTCCATTCCCGCATCTAGCGAAACCAGGCGGGCCAGTGACTCGGCCTGGGTGTTGTCGCTCACGGCCATCATGTGATTGATCCAGTTGCTGATTGGCTGGCTCTGAACCGAGGCAATCTGCATTGCGCTAGTTGGCATCACACCCGAAACAATGGTTGCACCACTGGCATTTGCACCGATGGCCTGCTTCAACCAGCCTGCCGCGCGGTTCTCCGGGTTAGCACTACGAGGCGAGGTTTCGCGAGTGGGGTCATTTCGGTCACCATCAACCTGAAGCGCGCTAACGAGACCTAGATAGCCATTGGTTCGCTCCGAGACATCTACGCCAGCAAGCCACTGCGGACCCTTGAATAGACTCCCGTCTGCAACGATCTTGGTGATTGGGGTGGTTCCCACTGCGCGATTGATCTGCACCGCAAGATCATTGAGCTTTGGTGCATCCTGATACACGCTCTGCTTGCCCGGCTGGGTGCGCGAAAGCGTTGGATCTCCAGCACCAACAAAGTAGATGGTGCCAGGGTCGGTGGTGTCGCGGTACACGCGAGTCTGGATGCGGTAGTTAGGCCCAAATGTCTCCAATGCGGCAGCAGCGGTGAGGAGTTTCATGGTGCTCGCGGTGGCAGAGGCCTTTTCGCCATTCACGTCAAGCAAAACCTTGTCATCGGCAGCATTCACAACTATTGCCTGCACGTCACCCAATAGTGGGTCACTGATCTGCTTATTGACCAAACACTGTGCAGCAGAAGCACTCGGGCTGGCCGAACTGCTTGCCTGTGCAGTGGAACCGTTGCCATTATTTGAACCAGGCAGTGTTGGACCGGAAACACTCAAGCCCAAAAGAATCAAGGCCAACGCCACTACACCGGCGCCACCGCCAATCAGTACTTCTTTTAGGTAAGCAAAGCGCTTGGCTTCAGACATTATTCTCCGATGTAGGTCACGCCGATGAGTTCACGAACCTGGTCCATAACGGACATCACCGCAACGGATTCGTCCAGACTCATGATGTTGCTCTGGGTGAGGCCGGCAGCCAGACATTCCTCAACGTGGATTGCTTGATACTGCATGCCTCTGCCTTGAATTTTACCTTCGTAGCGCTCAATCAGGTTGCGGTCGTGGTCGTATACCGAGAACGTACTTTGCTCGTAAAAACTCAGGTCCATGGCAATTCGGCCCTTGGTTCCAAGAATCTCTGCGGTGATCGGACCTGGCGAATCGATGCCGCTCGTGAGCACCGCCTGACGCCCATCGGTGTATTCAAAAAGCATTCCAGTGTGCAGGTCCAGACCGTCTTCGTTGAGCTTAGCCTTAGCAGCGATGCTGACCGGGGCACCAAAGATTCGGTGAGCGAACGAGATTGGGTAAACACCCAGGTCGATGATTGAACCGCCTCCGAGTTCACTCTTATAGAGGCGAGGCGCGATGGCCTCAGGAATGTACTGAGTGTGGTCTGCAATCAGCTGAGTGATTTCACCGATGACACCCGAGTTCAAGATTTCGAACAGACGAACGTGGCTTGGCAGGAAGCGGGTCCACATTGCCTCCATCACGAAAACGCCGCGTTCCTTGGCAGCAGCTGCGATTTGCTTGGCTTGCTTGGCATTAAGCGTGAAAGGTTTTTCCAGCAGCAGGTGGGTGCCGGACTCGATGATCTGTAGCGCCAACTCAAGGTGCACATTTTGCGTTGCGGCCACGTAAACCACGTCAACTTCGCCACTGGCAAGTAAATCCGCGTAGCTGTTGAAGACGTTTGGAATGTTGAACTTATTGGCAAACTCCTTAGCCTTCTCGGGGCTTCGGCTGGCAATCGCGTGAATGTTCAAACCGGCCAGTTGCATGTCTGCAACCTGAATCTGAGCGATACCCCCCGGAGCAATGATGCCCCACTTGATTTGACCTGCCATGACCGGTTTCTCCTTTGTAAACTGAAGGCATGAAGCGTGTTTTGAACTCCGCAATCGCAGTTGCCATTGCCTTTGCCTCTCTCAGCCTAAACCCACTAGCCGCGAGCGCCCACGACGAAGTTGCTGGCACCAATCCGGTGGCCGGCTCCACCGTTCAGGCAGGCGTCATGGATGTTTCTGTGAGCTTTGGCGAAGACATCATGAAGACTCAAGACAATGCTGGTGCGGTCATTGAGGTTCTAGGGCCCGATGGTAGCGAAAGCACCACCTGGTCTAACGGCTGCGTGGCAGTTGACGGCGTGAAGGAATCCACTACCGTGGACCTGGCCAAGCCGGGTCTGTACACCGTGAATTGGCGCTCGGTTAGCAGTGATGGGCATGAAAACGAGGGAACCTTTGAGTTCAGCGTTGAGAACAAAAGCGGCTACGAAAGCGGCGGCCTAGTTGAGCCAAGCGCAGACTGCGTTGCTAAACCAATGCCCGTAATCGCGCCAGCACCAAGCCTGACCCCGTTCCCCAAGGCAACGGAAGATCCGTTCATCGCCAACCTGCCCTACCTGGGTTTTGGCATCGGCTTGATCGTATTGCTTTCGGTAGCTTCGGTTTTGGTGGTTGATCGCCGCAACAAGCGAAACGCAGAAATCGCCGCAAAGAAGAAGGCCAAAGAGTAGTAGGCAACCCCTAAACTTGGCCAAACTTCTACTAGAAAGTGGCCGGTCCGGTTAGTCGGTCAACGTCGCCCAGAATGGCATCGAATTGGGCCTCAGTGAGCAAACCCTGCTGAATCACGATTTGCCTTACGGTTGCGTTTTGGGCCTGTGCTGCCTGAGCTACCGCCGTGGCGTTTTCGTAACCTATGATCGGCGAGAGCGCGGTGACCAAACCTATAGAACGTTCAACGTCGTGGCGCAGTTTGTCCTCGTTGGCGGTGATGCCGCTCACACACCTGTCTGCCAGGGTGTAGCAACCCGCCGTTAGCTGAGTGATGCTCATCATCAACGCACGGCAGATGATTGGCTCGAACGCGTTCAACTGCAGCTGTCCACCCTCGGCCGCCATGGTCACTGTCATGTCGTTTCCAATCACCGCAAAGGCGATCTGATTCACAACTTCCGGTATGACCGGGTTCACCTTGCCCGGCATGATGCTGGAACCAGCTTGCATCGGCGGAAGGTTTATCTCACCAAATCCGGCACGCGGCCCGCTACTCAGCAGGCGCAGGTCGTTGGCGGTCTTGCTCAGCTTAACGGCAACGCGCTTCACAACGCCGCTCACCATCACAAAAACACCTGCATCTTGAGTGGCCTCAACCATGTCCTCGGCAACCACCAGCGGCATGCCGGTTAGTTTCCTAAGTTCGACGCAGGCCGCAGCCGCGTAGCCGGCGGGCGCGTTCAACTGGGTTCCGATTGCGGTTCCACCCAGGTTGATTTCGCACAGTAGTTTCTTCACATCGTCCAGACGCTCAATGTCCTCACGTGCCATTCGCGCAAAAGTTGCAAACTCCTGGCCGAGTGTCATTGGCACCGCATCCTGCAACTGCGTGCGGCCCATCTTGATTACTTTGGAAAACTCATTCGACTTGGCACTGAAAGCCTTCTCAAGGTGACGCATTGCTGCCATGAGGTTGTCGATCTCAAACATGATGGCAACTTTGAGCGCTGTTGGGTACACATCGTTGGTGCTTTGCGACATATTCACGTGGTTTAGCGGATGCAAGTGTTCGTACTCGCCTTTGCCGTGGCCAAGAATCTCCAGCGCGCGGTTTGCAATCACCTCATTTGCGTTCATGTTGGTGCTGGTTCCCGCGCCACCTTGAATGGCGTCAACTACAAACTCTTTATCAAACTTTCCGGCTTCAACCTGGTGACTGGCATCGATGATTGCCTTGCCCAGAATGGGGTCAAGCGCACCCACCTCAACGTTTGCGTGGGTGGCTGCCGCCTTCACCAAGCCAAGCGCTCGAATCAAACTTCGATAGTGCCCAATCGGAACTCCGGTAATGGGAAAGTTCGCCTTGGCACGGGCGGTGTGAACTCCCCAATAGGCGTTTGCCGGAACTTCCAGGTTGCCCAGTAGGTCGTGTTCAACTCGAGTTTGGCTCATAACTGGCGCTTTCTCTTGAGGCTACTTAGAGCGAAATCTTTTCACCGATGTGAGGCACGTGAGAGTGCCATCCAAGTTGGCTCTTGATGCGATCGGCAAATACCTCAGCAGCTCCCGATTCGCCGTGAACCACGAAAACAACCTGTGGCTCGGCGTTGCCGCTGTGTAGCCAGTCGAGCAACCCGTTTGCATCGGCGTGAACACTGAAACTTTGGATCTGCTCAATCTGAGCCTTTACCTCTACCAACTCACCGTGCATCTTCACGAACTCGGCACCATCTGCCAAACTGCGACCGCGAGTTCCAACCGCTTGATAACCAACCAGAATCACCGTGTGCTTAGGATTTGGCAGCATGTTGCGAAGGTGGTGCACAACTCGCCCGCCTGTTGCCATACCGCTCGCGCTAATAATGATGCAGGGCTGCTCGGGGTTGTTGATGGTCTTAGATTCGTCCGGGGTCATGAGCTCAACCAGCGACCCAGGGTCAAAGGGGTCAAGTCCACGCCAAGCCTCCACAATCTCGGGGCGGATCTCCGGGCTTCCTTGGTTGATGGCCTCGCGGTAAAAGTCCAGCGCGCGCAATGCCATGGGTGAATCAGCGTAAATCTTCACGTGAGGAATCACGCCGCTCTCCATTAGTTCGCGCAACCGAATCAAAATGATTTCGGTTCGGTCTACCGCAAACGCCGGAATTAGCACTGAGCCACCACGTGCCAGAGTCTGGTTAATGGTCTGTTCAAAATTGGTGGTGGTCGGCGCGTGTTCCCGATCTCCGTAGGTGCTCTCGGTAACTATCGCGTCGAACGCACCATTTGGCACATGCGTTGGGGCAACTAAAAGCGGGTGGTCGTTGCGGCCCATGTCGCCGGTGAACATTAGTCGCTTCCCGAAGAACTCAACCTCTAGGAACGCCGCACCCAAAATGTGCCCAGACGGTCTAAAAGTCACAAAAGTTTCTTCTGCAATCTGAACCCGCTGGTTAAACGGCTGGTCTTCAAACAACCGAATGGTCTGCTCTACATCCTGTTCGTTGTAGAGCCCCACTGGTGGGTTGTGCTTGCTGAACTTCTTTTTTGCCGCGTAAGCGGCGTCTTCGGTTTGGATTCGCGCCGAATCTCGAAGAATCACCTCGGCCAAACTGCCGGTGAAGTGGGTCAGGTAAATCTGCCCCTTGAAACCCAACTTCACAAGGCGCGGCATGAAACCGGAATGATCTAGGTGGGCATGCGTGATGACCATGGCATCGATGGTTTCCGGATCAACTGGAAACGGGTCCCAATTTTTGAGCCTCAGCTCTTTGAGCCCCTGAAACATTCCGCAGTCCACAAGCACTTTTACGTTTCCATGCGAAAGCAAGAATCGGCTTCCGGTTACCGTGCCTGCGGCCCCCAAGAACTGAATAAACGGACCGTTGCCTTTAGCTGCGGCAGTTGCATCGTTGCTCATGTTCGTAGTCTATGCCTGCGAAGCCACAGCGCAACTTGCCACTGACTCACCCATACCAGTGGGATACAAAGGTAGGCCTAAGCGGAAATGCAGCACGCACGGTGGCAGAATCGAGCCATGAAGAAGTTTCTGGCCGCCTACTGGTTCCTATTGGTTACCGTGGTGTGTCTAGCCTGGGGCTTCACATTGCCCGCTGGTTGGGCGTGGCTCCCGTGGGCTGCAAGCTCCGCTGTTGGCCTGGGACTGAGCACCAAGTGGCTCATCGATGCAATCAAAGACAAAGCCTTTGGAAGCGACGTGCTTGCCGTGGTGAGCATTATTGCTACCGCACTAATTAGTGAGTGGCTTGCCGCCGCGGTGATCAGCCTGATGTTGGCAAGCGGTCGTGCCCTGGAGACTTGGGCAGAGGGACGCGCGCACTCCAAACTCGAAGCGTTGCTAAAGCGCGCGCCGCAGAACGCGCACGTTTTGGACTCCAAGGGTAATCAGCACACTAGACCCATCGATGAGGTTCCGGTTGGCAGCACCATTTTGGTGAAGTCCGGCGAGGTGGTGCCGCTAGACGGAAAGTTACTTTCGGCTGGAACCTTTGACGAGAGCGCCCTCACCGGTGAACCACTTCCTGTTTTCCACGAGATTGGCGTTGAGGTTGCCAGTGGCGTGGTGAACTCCGACGGCTCAGTTGAGCTTGTGACAACTCAAGACAGCAAAACTAGCACCTATGCAGGGTTGATTCGATTGGTTCAGCAAGCACAAGCCGAATCGGCCAGCGCCGTGCGAATCGCCAATAAGTGGGCCGTGCGTTTTGTGCCATTTGCAATAGGGCTTTCGCTTCTAACCTGGCTTTTCACTCAAAACGTGAATAACGCGGTAGCCGTGATTGTGGCTGCTACCCCATGCCCACTAATACTTGCGGTACCGGTTGCCATCATCGCCGGAATGAGCAAGGCGGCCAGCAAAGGCGCCATCATTAAGGGCGGTGCGGCCTTGGAACAGCTGGCTCGCACCAAAGTTATCTTGCTGGATAAAACTGGCACGCTCACTCACGGCGGTCCTTCGATTTCTTCGGCTTGGTTTGCTCCAGGCACCGATGAACCCCGAGTGCTACAGCTAGCGGCTTCGCTTGAGCAAAGCTCTCCACACGTAGTTGCCAAGGCCGTGATTGCGTTTGGCGCTATGAAAGGCATTTCTCTGTTGAAGCCAACACAGGTTTCGGAGGCTCACGGCGTGGGGCTTACCGGACTGGTAGACGGCCTAAAGGTTTTTGTTGGTCAACCAAACGAGGCACTGCCGGCTTGGTGTGCGGCAACTGAATCATTGCTGGTTGCAGTCTCCATTGATGGTCAGTTGAAGGCGGTTTTGGGGCTAGACGATCCGGTGCGCTCAGAATCAGCTGCAACCATTGCTAGCCTTCGCGGGCTTGGTGTTGACCGGTTGATTCTGGTTTCGGGCGACCGCAGGGCAACTGTTGAAGCCGTGTCGGCGGAAGTTGGTGCAGATTCCTTCTTTGCTGAATGCACTCCCGCTCACAAAATGGAGATTTTGCGCGCCGAACAGGCAACTCTCGAAGCGGGCAAGGCTGACGGAATTGTTGTTGTGGTTGGCGACGGCATAAACGATGCACCGGCGCTGGCGGCAGCTGGGGTTGGCGTTGCTATGGGGGCGCGAGGGGCAACCGCGGCAAGCGAGGCCGCAGACGTGGTAATCATCGAGGATTCCATCACGAACTTGGCAATGGCGGTTGACGTTGCTCAAGGCGCGAGGGGCCGCGCGCTTCAGGCTTCAGGCTTTGGTATGGCGCTCGCAGTGGCCGCCATGCTCTTTGGCGCCTTTGGACTGTTAAACGCAACGGGTGCTGCACTCTCACAAGAAGTCATAGACGCGGCCGCCATTCTTTGGGCGCTGGTTCCGGCTCGCTCCCGCCTCTAAACAGGTAATAGCCGTGCCACCCAATTGGGTGTTAACTGTCACCAATTTGCCTTAGGCTCGGGTTAAATCCGATACCAAAGGTGGACATCATGAAAGCAACTTTTCTATACGGCCCAGGCGACGTTCGCGTTGAAGAAATGGAACGCCCAAAGGTTATTGAGCCAACCGACGCGGTTGTTAAAGTTGTGCTGGCTTGCGTTTGCGGAAGCGACCTCTGGGACTTCAAAGACTCGGCCACCCTCGAAGTTGGACGCCCACGCGGTCATGAGTTCCTGGGAACTGTGGAGTCGATTGGTTCGGCCGTTAGCAGCCTGAGCGTTGGCGACCTGGTTGTTGCCCCCTTCGTGGCGTCCTGCGGAACGTGTGAGTTTTGCTTGGAAGGCCTAACCACCTCGTGCCGCAAAATCGGCTTCTTTGGCCACGTTGGTGAGGCTGGTGGCCAGAGCGAGGCAGTTCGAGTTCCCAACGCAGATGGCACGCTGGTGAACTTGCCAGTTAGCGTGGACTCTCCCCTGTTGCCAAGTCTGCTCACCCTGAGTGACGTAATGTGCACCGGACACCACGCAGCAGTTACCGCAGGGGTCAAGCCTGGTGAAACCGTTGTTGTTGTGGGCGACGGCGCGGTTGGGCTTTGTGCGGTAGTCGCTGCCAAGCGCCTGGGTGCTGGTCGAATCATTTTGATGGGCCGCCACAAAGAACGTACCGATCTTGGCATTGAATTTGGGGCCACCGATGTAGTTGCCGAGCGCGACGCCGAGGGAATAGCCAAGGTCATGGAACTCACCGGCGGGTTAGGCGCTAAGCGAGTTCTGGAGTGCGTTGGCACTCAAAGCGCAATTGACATGTGCCTCGGTGTGGTGCGAGACGGCGGAGTTATTGGTCGCGTTGGCGCGGCCCAATACGAGACCATTGCGTTTGGATTCATGCCGCTGATGCGCAACATCAGCATCACGGGTGGCGTTGCTCCTGCAAGGTCATACATCGATGAATTGCTGCCCGATGTACTGAGTGGAAAAATCAACCCGGGCAAGGTGTTTGACCTCACGGTTTCGCTGGATGACGTTGCAAAGGGCTATGAAGCAATGAGCAACCGCACTCACCTCAAGGTTCTAGTCAAGCCTTAGCCGTACTAGCTATTGGCAAAGGCCTTCATGGCCAAAAGCTTGAGCGAGTCGGCAGCGGGGGTGTTGACCTCGGCAAGGTAAGTCACCACGCAAAGGCCGGGGTCGGTAGGCAGTTCGAGTCCTTCAAAGTAGAGCTCAATTTGGCCAACCTGTGGGTGATTGAATCGCTTGGTGCCCATCTTGTGTTCGAAAACATTGTGGTTGGCCCACTTGGCGGCAAAGAATTCACTTCTGGTGCAAAGTTCGCCAATCAAATCGGTGAGTTCGCGGTCAAACGGATCCTTGCTAGCTTGAGCGCGCAGCACACCAACGGTATCCCCAGCAATCTTTTCCCAGTCCACAAAGAACTCGGGTGCACGGGGATCCAAGAAGAAGAACCTGGCCACGTTTACCTGGCCAGAGTTGAGGTCCCCCATCACGGCAAAAAGTTCTGCGGCCAGTGGGTTGGCCGCAAGAATGCTCAGCTTGTTGTCTCGGATATACGTCGGTGCGCTGGGCATTGCATCGATGAGGCGAATCAAACCCGACCGAACCGATGGGGCTGGTTTGCGCGCCTTCGACCGAGGCGCGGTGGGGAGTGCGGCAAGGTTGCGCAAATAGTTTTGCTCGGCTTTGTCAAGATTCAAAACCCGCATGATTGCGTTCAGCACGGAATCGGAAACGCCATCGATGTTGCCACGTTCAATCCGGGTGTAGTAATCAACGCTCACGCCGGCGAGCATGGCAACCTCTTCGCGGCGCAAACCTGTGACGCGTCGGGTGCCGCCGTAGTTTGGCAGCCCTGCTGCCTCTGGCGTGATTCGGGCGCGGCGGGTGGTGAGGAACTCACTGATTTCCTGGCGGATTTTGCCGTCTACAAAGCTCATGGTTCTAGGTTATGGGCAATTTGGAACGCGGCTACTGGCTAACTCAAACTGATACAGGCACTGTCAATACCTGTAACAGACGGGCTTGGTTAGGTGGCCAAATCAAGCATCGATGATTGCAAGCGGCTCTAGGCTTTTAACTATGACCAAAACAAGTCGCCCATACGTAACACTCGCCATTGTTTCGGTTAGTTACCTACTGCTTATTGTGGACTTTTCGATAGCAATTACCGCTTTACCCTTAATCAAGTCAGACCTAGGTTTCAGCACGGCTTCGCTCAGTTGGGTTCAGAACGCATACTCACTATCGTTTGGCGGACTCTTACTTTTGGGATCGCGAATTGGCGACATTTACGGGCGCAAAAAGATGTTTGTGATTGGGCTCGCTTTTTTCACCGCGGCATCACTCATGGTTGGCTTATCTTCAGATGCCGCTGTGATGATTCTGGCTCGCGTATTGCAAGGAGCAGGCGCTGCCGTTCTAGCACCTTCCACGCTTGCCATGCTGTCAACCAGCTTTCCCGTTGAACCTGGTAGGGGCCGAGCAATGGCCGTTTACTCTTCTATCACAGGTGCTGGAACTAGCCTGGGTTTGGTACTGGGCGGTTGGATCACCGACGCCCTGTCGTGGCGTTGGGCGTTTTACTTCAACATTCCTGTTGGCTTGGCCTTGGTTTTGGCTTCTATTCGCTTCTTACCCGAGACCGAGCGGCACGAATCCAAGATTGACTACTGGGGTGCAATCACATCTTGGGCTGGAATGTCGCTCGTGGTGTTTGGCCTAGTAAACGCGGCGGAAAACGGTTGGGGCAACTCGGTCACGTTGGGCACCTTTATCGGTGGAATGTCGCTTCTGGTTTTGTTTGTGCAGGTTGAGAAGCGGGTTGCTCAGCCGCTGATTCCTCTGAGGCTTTTCGCGCATGCCAAACGAACCGGTGGCAACGCGGGAAGATTCCTGTTTGTGGGAGCAATGGGTGGTTTCTGGTTCTTCGTTTCGCAGTTCCTACAAAACGTATTGGGGCTGAACCCACTAGAAACCGGACTCGCCTTCTTGCCAATGACCTTGGCCAGTTTTGCGGTGGCTTTCTTGGTTCCAGGGCTCAGCCGGAAATTCGGAGAGGGCCCCTTTTTGGCAGGCGGACTTACTATGGTGGCAATCGGCTTGTTCTGGTTGGGGCAGTTTCAGCAAGATGGAAGTTACCTGGTTCAGGTTGCACTGCCAATGCTGCTGGTTGGTTTTGGACAGGGTGCGGCAACCATTCGTTTGACATCCGCCGGCATGACTGACTTATCGCCGCAGGACACAGGTGCGGGATCAGGTCTGGTTAGCACAGCGGTGCAGTTGGGTAACGCTTTCGGCTTGAGCATGGTTATCGCGGTTGCCGGAGGAGTTAGCGTAGCGGGGTTAGGAGCAGTTCAGGCTTTCATGGCTCAAGCACACGCCGCGCTGATTGCGTCGGCAGTCTTAGCGTTACTCGCTTTGCTCAGCGTTACGATTCTGGTGATTCCAAACCGCAAAAAGCGGTAACGGTTTAAACCCATTTAGCCCGAAACAACTGTGAGGCGCTCCAACTGCGCAGCGCTTAGTTCAACAATCGGCATAATCTGGTGCAACTGTTCAACGGTGCGGGCACTCGCGATTGGGGCTGTAACTGTTGGTTGAGCGCGCAGCCAGGCCAGCGCAACCGCAGAATCGGTGGTTCCAAGTTCGGCTGCAATCTCTCCCAGCGCAGCCACCACGGCCCAACCTCGCTCGTTCTGGTATTGGGCAACTCCGCCTGCGCGAGCCGAGTCAACCTCAACGCCTGGCCGGTACTTGCCACTCAGGAAGCCCATTGCCAGCGAGAAGAATGGAAGCGCAGTAAGCCCAGTTGCCTCAAGAACCGGCACAGACTCCGCCTCAAAATCCTTGCGCACCACCAGGTTGTACTGATTCTGCAGCACGGCATACTTTTCCCAATTATTTGCCTGGCTAACCGCCAATGATTCCGTAAGGCGCTCTGCACTGTGCTGACTGGCACCTAGGTGACGAACCTTGCCCGCCTTCACCAAATCGTCAAACGCTCCCAGAGTTTCCTCCAGTGCAACAGTGTTGTCTTCCTCGTGCGCGTAGTACAGGTCAACGAAGTCGGTCTGAAGTCGGCGCAAAGAATCATCGATGGCCCCAAAAATGTTGGCGCGACTCAACCCAGCACGGGTGCTCAACTTTGCCACCTTGGTTGCAATCACCATCTCATCGCGGTTGCCGCGGCTGGTCATCCACTCTCCCAAGATGGCCTCACTCTCGCCCCCAGAGTTTCCCGGTGCCCATTCACTGTAAACATCGGCGGTGTCCATGAAATTTCCGCCCAGCTCAACAAACGCGTCTAGCACTTGGAACGACTGTTCTTTATTGGCGGTCCACCCAAAAACGTTTCCGCCAAGACAGAGCGGATAAATGTTGAGGTTTGTGTTTGGCAGAACAATGCGAGAAGTCATGCAATCAGCCTAGGCGCTATCGGTAAACTTGAAGGGTTGCCTGGGATGCCTTAGGCGTCGCCACCTTAGCTCAGTCGGTAGAGCAGCTCCCTCGTAAAGAGCAGGTCAGGAGTTCGATTCTCCTAGGTGGCTCCAAACCGTAAATTGAGCTCAAAATGGCAGACTTAGAACTGCCGAGAAACAATTAGGGGCTTAAAGGGGTACAGATGTCTTTCGTAAGAACTCTCCAATCGGGTCAAAGGTGCGAAATCCATGTTTTGAACGTGGAAACCGGCGAAGACCGAGTGGTTTACACCAATCACGAAACTCTGTTTGAAGCACCCAACTGGACCAAATCGGGTGCACTCATTGTGAACGGCGGCGGCAAGCTCTGGTCTCTTTCCGTTAGCGGAGGTATGCCTGAACTAATTTCCATCGATGGAATTCCAGACGTTAATAACGATCACGTGCTAGCTCCGGATCACGAGTCCGTATTTATTTCAACCAATGACGATTGGCAGATTTATCACGCACCCATTGGCGGTGGCGCAGCAAAACGAGTGACCCCAAACTCACCGCACGTTATGCACTTTTTGCACGGAGTTAATTCCCAGGCAAAACAGCTCGCCTACGTGCAAATCCACCAAAGCCAACAGGGCATATTTTCCAACGGCAAGGTGCACCTTTTAGACCTTGAAACTGGCTTAGACCAGGTTCTGCTTGGAGGTGACGCGCCTGAAGATGGACCGGAATATTCCGCTGACGGTGAGTGGCTCTACCTGAATACCGAACACTTCGATGGCGGTGTATCGGGAACTCCGGGGCATGCCCAAATTGCCAAGGCACGCATTGATGGTTCTGAACTCACCCAACTCACTTTTGATGAGAACGTGAACTGGTTCCCGCACCTCTCCCCTAATGGCGAACGCTGGGCATACATTAGCTTCCCGCCAGGAACCATAGGTCACCCGGCAGACCTGCCAGTGTCAATCAAGGTTGTTGAGAGCGAAGCATGGAGCAACGCTCGAACGGTTGCCAACCTGTTTGGCGGTCAGGGAACTATAAATGTGAATAGTTGGTCTCCAGACTCTAGAAGTTTGGCCTACGTGAGTTACCCAATTGGTTAGGCGCAGCGCAACAGCGATTGCAATTGTGTTAGCGGCTTGCTTAGCGCTAGCTGCCGGAGCGCCGGCAAGCGCCGCAGCCAAGAAGTCCCAGAAAATAACCTGGTCCAAAATCACTCACTTGAGGCTTTCGGCTGGTTCCACAACAATCAATGCAAGGTCAAGTTCCAAACTCGTGGTTAGAGCCACTAGCAACACCCCCGAGGTCTGCAAAGTAAGCGCAAGAGCGCTTTTGCCAATTGCTCCGGGAACTTGCAAAATCACACTAAGTCAAGCCGGCAACTCCAAGTTCAAGCCGGTGAAACTGAACGCAACGGTGTCCATTTTGGATCGATACACAGCAGACCAGCCCGACACAATCCAAGGGTGGCAAGTTCACCCGGTTTATGTGCAGCCGGCCGATTCACCGGACCGAAACTACGACACCAACGGACACATCGATGACCTGCTCGATGAAGGAAACGCCTTTCTAAAGGCGCAGTTGAACAACACATTCAACATCGACTCAACTCCCTATGGATATGACATCACTTACCTGAAATCCGGATACACGGCTGCCCAAATCATGAATCTGCAGCCAACCCAAATTGCCACCCTGATGCGCGAGCTAAACCCGCTCGCCAACCCCGGCGAGAACCGCAAAGACTACGTGTTCTTCATCGACGTGCCAGAACTGAATGCTGACTACTGTGGCTGGGCAGACAGACCGGGGCTTGCCGCCGTGGTTGCAATAAATGCAGGCCAGAACGGCAGTGGAGACTGCACCGGTCCGGGTCGTGGAATCAAAGATTACGCGGCTAAAACCTGGGTTCACGAGGTTTTCCACAACCTAGGTGTGAAGCACACAACGGAACCGTGCGACCTAATGTATTCGGGACCAGCTTCTTGCTCGGGTAACTACACCATCGATGCCAATAGGCGAATGTATGTAAAGGCGAACGCCAGCGGTGTGGATGTGATGACTCTCAGAGTTTGGAAAGGCTACACGCTCAATGCAGATATGCGCGCCGACTGCCTGCTGCACTTTGACGAGTATCTGGCACCGGAGGCAACCGAAATGGTTTACTGCCCACTTGGCAGTCAGCCGATCAGCTCAACTTCTTGTTATTCAAACCTTCGAAGCGTGGAGCTAGAACAACTGATAGATGGCAACTGGCAGAGCTTGGAAGACGGATTCACTTATTACAAGCCGTGGGGAGGTGGAGTGGATTTTGAATGCACCAATCCTGCTTACCCAACCGGACCTTGGCAGCAGATAACGGTAAATACGCCGCAAACCATTCGCTACCGCTGGGTGCTAAACGACTTTCCTCAACAACCTTTTGATGTGGTGTTTGTTCGTTAGGCCGAAACCCTTTTACGGTTTATTCCCGCTCTATATAACGACTTGATAAACAGTTCAAAATCCTAGATTTTCGTTCTAATTACCTAGCTAGGCTCAGAATCGGAGTGCCTCGGTACTCTGCGCTTGGTCAATGGTGCCCAGGCGCAACCAAATGAACATTGGAGTTCAATGGGATCGTCAGAGAATGAAAAGGTCTGGCAAGAAGTTCAAGCCAGCCCGGAGTTCCAAGACCTAAAGCGCAAGTTCCGCAGGTTCGCATTTCCGCTAACCGTTGCCTTCTTAGTCTGGTACTTCCTTTATGTGGCCTTGACCGCATTCGCCCGTGAATGGGTAAGCACACCAGTAATCGGAAACATCAACATCGCCTTTGTTCTAGGCGTGCTGCAATTCGTTTCCACTTTCGTAATCATGTACCTATACGAGCGGTACTCATCTCGAGTTCTAGACGCGCCTTCAGAGGCGCTACGCGACAAGGTTGATAAGGAGCTAGCAAAGTGAACTCAACCATGCTGAGCGCAATTCTTTTTGTGTCCTTCGTAGCCTTCACGCTTGTGCTGGTTTTCCGTGCCGGACGCAGCAACAAGAAATCTTCCGATTTCTACGATGGAGGTGGCGGCTTCTCCGGATTCCAAAATGGACTAGCCATCGCTGGCGATTACATGTCTGCGGCATCGTTCCTAGGTATTGCTGGAACTATCGCACTGTTCGGATACGACGGCTTCCTTTACTCCATCGGCTTTTTGGTGGCTTGGCTCGTTGCGCTGCTTCTCGTAGCAGAGCCGCTTCGCAACTCGGGTCGCTTCACCATGGGAGACGTCCTTTCGTTCCGCATGCGACAGCTACCGGTTCGTGGCGCATCAGCAACCTCCACTCTTGTGGTTTCCATCTTCTATTTGATGGCACAGATGGTTGGTGCTGGCGCCTTGGTTTCGCTGCTGCTAGGAATCACCGACCCAGTTGCTAAAAACTGGATCATTGGTGGTGTTGGAATCTTGATGATCATTTACGTAACCGTGGGTGGCATGAAGGGAACCACATACGTTCAGATTGTGAAGGCGTTCCTGCTCATGATCGGTGCGATCCTGATGACTGTAATGGTGTTGTGGCACTTTGGCTTCAATATCAGTGACCTACTTGGGGCCGCAAAGAATGCATCCGGTAAGGAAGGCTTCCTGAATCCAGGGCTCAAGTTCGGTAAGGACATCATCGATGCCACCACCGGCGCAATCGACCCTGCCAAGACCCTGATCAGCAAGCTTGACCTGCTCAGCTTGGGAATGGCACTGGTTCTTGGAACTGCCGGTTTGCCTCACATCCTGATTCGTTTCTATACCGTGCCGACCGCAAAGGCAGCGCGCAAGAGTGTGAACTGGGCCATTGGAAACATTGGTGCGTTCTATCTGATGACCATTGCACTCGGCTTTGGCGCCGCTGCTTTGGTTAGTCGCACCGTGCTGTTCCGCGGTTACAAGGTGGACGCAAATGGATGTTTGATCAACGCAGCAAATGCTCCGATTGCAGATGGCGCGGAAACCTGTATTCCTCTGGATAAGTTCGACGCAAGCAGCGCTGCGGTTCACGCCGCCGCTGTGCCGGTTGACCCATCCGGAAACGTGGCCGCTCCGCAGCTTGCCCAATTCCTGGGTGGTGGCGCTGATACCACCGGCGGTGCCGTGATGCTCGCAGTCATTGGCGCTATCGCGTTTGCCACAATTCTCGCTGTGGTTGCCGGATTGACCTTGGCAAGCTCGTCGTCGTTCGCTCACGACCTTTACGCGAACGTAATCAAGAAGGGCAAGGCTTCGCCTGAGTCTGAGGTTCGCGTTGCGAAGATCAGCGCAGTGGTGATTGGCGCGGTTGCAATCGTGCTTGCCATTGGTGCGCAGGGCCTGAACGTTGCCTTCCTCGTTGCCATCGCATTCGCCATCGCGGCGTCCGGAAACCTTCCAGCAGTTCTTTACTCGCTGTTCTGGAAGCGCTTCAACACCCGTGGTGCTGTTTGGGCTATCTATGGTGGTTTAGCTTCGGCACTTATCCTGCTGATCTTCTCGCCAAACGTTACCGGCTTGCCAACAAGCCTGATTCCGCTAGTAGAGGGTGGCCCTCGCTGGGACTTCTTCCCACTAGCTAACCCAGGTTTGGTTTCCATCCCGCTCGGGTTCTTCTTTGGTTGGTTGGGCACCATTACCAGCACCGAGAACAACACCGCAAAGTACGCCGAACTCGAGGTGCGCTCCATGACCGGAGCAGCCATCGGTAAGGCTGTGCAGCACTAGCCGTACAAAAACATAAACCCTTCGATCCCTATTTGGGGTTGAGGGGTTTGTGTTTAAGGATTTTTTGGCGGGTTAAATTGCACCGATGCGCTCGAGGCGCGCACGTCCAGCGTCCTCGATGGGTGATTCCGGTCCGATGGCAAAACGAATCGCACGAAGCACGAAACGAGTGGTCGGCTGGATGAGCCAGCGAGGACCTGCCTTTAGGTTGAGCATGCCTCTAAACTGCGGTTCAAGCGAAATAACAGCAGCCTGGAACAACAGGCTGTAAACAATGCGAGCAATCGGCGGCAAAGGCGGCTTCTGAATGAACCGCACCACGTCTCTGGTTGCGGCGTCCACTCGCAAGACACGCTGTTGCAAATAGCCATCGATGGTTTGGTCTAGCTCCTCGCGGGTCATGGGAACAGTAATACCATTCTGGGCAGAAAGTCCAAGCTGTTCAACCGATCGCGACCATTGCGATACGTATGCGTCAGCTCCGCCGGGAATTGGCCGCCAAGCGAACCATTCGTGAGCTGTCAAAAACGAGTCAGCAAAGGCAACGTGAACCCAGAGGAGCAAATCTGTATCCGCAGCCTTGTATGCGCGCTCCGCGCCACCCGCAGTCTGGTACGTGCCGGTGACTCGAGTATGCAAACGATTAACGCGGCTGGCTTCACCCGCCACCGCGGCGTGGGAGCCAAAGGTGGTAACTGTGAGCCAACGGATGGTTCCCGCAAGGCGTCCCAGCGGATCTTCCTTGTAACGCGAATGCTGAGAAACGCCTCGAAGTGTTCCAGGGTGAAGTGCTTGCATTAGAAGCGCTCGGATACCTCCAACGAGCGTTCCGAAGTCTGCGTGAACCACCCATGGGGCATCGCTGGGCACGAATAGTCCGGGTTCTTCACCTGCACCGATGACGTCGATCCACGGCGGAACTCCATCGGGTGCACCCGACAGCAGGCGCCTGAAAGCCACAGACATGCGTTCTTGGAATGCGTTGTTAGGCAAGGTGGTTTGAACTCTCTGATTGAACCGTTGAAGAAAGGTAACAATGAACAACCTTGAACTAATCCGACTTTGGCAAAAGAGCTGGAACCGAATTGTAATTTCTCAGTTGGCCCCTACCGGGTTGCTAATTACAACGGTTGCGCTAATGCAGTTTGGCTTGGGGCAAAGTGGGTTACTAGTGCGCCTAGCCGCGCTGCTCATACTTTTGGCAAGCGGAATTTTGGGGGCACTAGCGCAGTATTCAGCGGCAACCGAGGCACAGGCAATATCCGCCTTGTTAGGAAAAGACGAAAACTCAACTTCTGAAAATTTGGTTAGCGCTAAGGCAATCATTGGACTGGCCAAGTTGCTTTGGATTGTGAAGTACGTCACGCCAGCGGTGTTTTTGGCCATTTTTGCGGCGATCTCGTACTTTTTGATCGGCTAGATCCTCAAACTACTTACAGATTGGCTCGGCGCTCGGCAGCGTTCCAGCAACAAAAAAGTTGTCAACCGCGTTATTTACGCAACTACTCTTTCGGCCGTATGCGGTGTGCCCCTCGCCCTGATAGGTGATGAGGAAACCCTTGGCCAGAACCTTGTGAGCAAGCGAAACGGCCTGCTGATACGGCGTTGCAGGATCGCCAGTGGTTCCAACCACAACAATGGTTGGTGCGCCCTTGGCCGAGTAACTCTTTAGTGGCTTGACCGCCGGGTATTTCCAAGAGGCGCAGGCCAAACCTCCAAACTGCCAATACCTACCGAACACGTTACTTGCCGCCAGAATCCGCTTGTTTTGGGCCTTAATGGCCGCGCTCCTAGAGGATTCACGTGCGTCGAGACAGTTAATGGCCAGGTTCGCTTCGTTTTGATTGGACGCGTAGGTGCCGTCTTGATTTCTATCGTTGTAGAAGTCGGCTAGGCGCTGCAACGTGGTTCCGTCACCCTTGAAAGCCTGCTCAAATGCGGTGCTCAGGTAAGGCCAGTATTCGTTGGAGTAGAGCGCCATGTTGATTCCGTTTAGCGCCATCCAAACTGTAACCTTACGGTTTTGATCACTACTCACGATTGGCTTGGTTTCAAGCGATAGAAGGAAGTTCTTTATCTTGGTTTCGGCAGCCGATGCGCTTCCAGTAAATGGGCAATTTGCATTTGCCAAACAGTCTTTTAGGTAGTCCTTAAGTGCCAGGTCAAAACCCTTTAGCTGATTCACGCTCTGAACGCTTTGCGAAACCAATGGGTCAATTGCGCCGTCTAGCACCATTCGACCCACTTTGGTTGGGAACAGGGCAGCGTAAGTGTTACCCAAAAAGGTTCCGTAGCTGTAGCCAAGGTAGTTCAGCTTCTTGTCACCCATTACGGCACGTAGCACATCCATGTCTTTGGCTGCGTTTATTGTGTCCACAAACCCAAGGAGCTTTCCCGTGCGCTTGGCACATCCCGCCGCGAAAGAAGCAATTTGTTTCTTGGTTTCGGCAATATCCTGTGCCGAACCAAGAGCAAATCCCGTGTCACCGTATACAAAATCATCCATGGCTTTTCCGCTTGACACACATTTGATTGCAGTGCTGTTCTGCACGCCTCGTGGGTCGAAGCCAACCACGTTGTAGTTTCGTTTCAACTTGGCTGTGGCCAAATCAGCGATGCTGTTTTTCACAAAGTCGTAGCCCGATGCACCTGGACCACCTGGGTTGAAAATGATGCTGCCCAGCGGCTTTTCGGCCGAAGCGCGGTGAAAAACCACTGCAAGGGAAATCGGCTCGCTCTTGGGGTTGTTCCAATCCATCGGCACGTAAACCGAACCGCAATACAAGTCAGTGCCGCATCCGGTCCACTTAACTTTTTGTGCCAGATAGTCGGACACCGATGAAAACTTGGCCGTGACATTTACTCTGGTGGCGGCAAGGCTGGAGTTGGGTGCAAGCAGAGTTGTGAGCACAACCATCGATGCTAAAAATGCCGCGAATACGCCCTTTTTCTTGTGCTGCATGGCCAAAACCTAGTCTCTTCTTCGAAGCACCACTGCCAGCGCTTCCAATGCCACCAAGTCTCGCACATTAGAGTCCACGCGCTTTCGGGCGATCGCTATGGCTTCTAGTTTTTCTAACGTTTGGGCTGAACTGGTAGCTGCCGCGAGGTCTGCAATGCCGCTATGCAAGTCATTGTTCACCAGTGGCACGTCAGCGCCGAGCTGAAGGGTGAGTACGTCTCGGTATAGGGCCAGCAGATCTACCAAAATGCGATCGATGCCGTCTCGCAAGCTTCTGGTAGCACGCCGCTTTTGCCCCTCCTCCAGCTTCTTAAACTCACTCCGCAAACCCGGCGGTATGTTCTCCGCGGGCCCGAGACCCATACTGGCCATAAGTTCTTCGCGTTCCTCGGCATCGCGCTGGGAGGTTAGCGCGTCGGCATCCTTCTTTGCAATGTCCAACCACTGGTCAGCGGTGAACATTGCGCTACTTATGCCACGCAAGTTCAAGGCAGAAGAAAGAGTTTCACGTCGGCGGCTGCGCGCTTCGGAACTAGTGGCAAGGCGGCGCGCCATGCCAATGTGACTCTGAGATTCGGCGGCCACTTCGTGGGCAAGCTTCGGCTCTATTCCGTCGCGAGAAATCAGCAACTGAGCAACCGCCTCAACGCTCGGAACCTTGAGTGCAACGCGGCGAACGCGAGAGCGAATGGTTGGAAGCAAGTCAGCCTCGGAAGGCGCACAGAGCATCCAAATTGTGTTCACTGGCGGCTCCTCCAGAGCCTTCAACAACACGTTGGAGCTGCGTTCCTGCATTCTGTCAGCGTCTTCGATGATCATCACGCGGTATCTGCTGGCTGATGAACCCAAGTAACTGTTGGTCACCATTGCGCGAATGTCTTCGATGGGAATCACCACACGTTCGGTGGCGAGTGCAGTGATGTCCGGGTGGGTTCCCGCGGCCACCAAACGGCAGTTCTTGCAGGTGCCACAGCCGCCAGTTTCACAGAACAGCGCGGCGGCAAAGGCGTGCGCTAGGTTGCTGCGACCGGACCCCGGAGGACCGGTGAAAAGCCAAGCGTGGTGAACACCTTCATCGCGGTGTTTCACTGCCATGGCAAGTTGGGCCACGGCTTCAGGCTGACCTGCCATCTCATGCCAAACCGGCTTGTTTTCCCAGCTGGAGTTGTCTTGTGGCGCCTCGGAATCGCTCATGATTAGCCCAAAATAGTGTTCACGCGGGCGCGAATCTGGGCCTGCATTTGTTGCACGGTCTGGTTAGCATCGATGACCAAAAAACGCTCTGGCTCGTTGTGAGCCAGTTCCAGGTAGGCATTTCTCGTGGCTTCAAAGAATGCGGTTTTCTCCCGCTCGAGACGATCCGGCTCTGTGCCGGTGTTGTCTCGCCGGCCTCGAGCGGTTTCGGCATCAAGATCCAGCAGTACGGTGAGTTTCGGTAGCAAGTTTTCAACCGCCCAAAGGGAAATCTGACGCACCTCGGCCAGACTAAGTTCACGCCCCGCACCCTGGTAGGCCACCGATGAATCGAAGTAGCGGTCACTGATTACAACTTTGCCCTCGGCCAGAGCCGGCCGGATCAAGGTTGCAACGTGGTGGGCTCGATCGGCGGCGTAAAGTAAAGCTTCTGATCGCGGTGCAACGCTGCCCTTACGGTGGAGCAGTAGGTTGCGGATTTCTTGACCCAGCGGCGTGCCACCGGGCTCAAGTGTGCGAACAACCTTGTGCCCGAGTTCTTCAAAGTATTGCTGCAACAGGTTGGCCTGGGTTGATTTACCCACGCCATCGATGCCTTCAAAGGTGATGAACAATCCGGACATGATTACTTGCTCTTGCGAGTTGTGCCACGCTTCACCGTGCGTGCCGGTGCAGACTTGCGCGCCCCGGCCTTGCTCACCTTGGCGGGTGCAACACCGGGCTCAAGCCCCAACTTCTCGCGGCGAATCGCCAGCAATTCATAGGCACGGTCGTTGGCCATTTCGTCGGCAGGCTCGTCCTTTGGAATAGTGGCGTTCACAAATCCATCGGTCACGTATGGGCCAAATTGACCGGTCTTGGCCACAACTGGTCCGCCGCTAGCCGGATCTTCGCCAAATTCCTTTAGTGGCGGAGCCGCTGCACCCTTCTTGGCGCCGTACTTTGGCTGGGCGTAAATCTCCAGCGCCTGCTCCAAGGTGATGTCAAAGATCTGTTCCTCGGTGTCCAACTTGCGACTGTCGGTTCCGCGCTTCAGATATGGCCCGTACTTGCCGTTCTGGGCGGTGATTTCAACCTTGGTTTCAGGGTCTTCGCCCACCACACGCGGCAATGCCAGCAACTTGAGTGCCTCATCGATGGTGATGGAAGCAGCACTCATGCTCTTGAACAGAGACGCAGTCTTTGGCTTATCGCTTTTTGGGTCTTCAACAGTCACGTATGGTCCGTAACGGCCATCTTTGAACAGCACATCCAGACCGGTTTCTGGGTCCTGCCCAAGCACTCGGTCTGTTGCAACAGGCGCATCGATGAGTTCTTGCACCTTCACAGGTGTGAGTTCATCCGGAGCTAGTTCGTCCGGGATGTTTACAACGCGACGGCCATTCTCGTCGGCCCCCTCGCTGCCGGGCTCCACCTGAACTTCCAGGTAAGGGCCATACTTTCCGGTGCGCAACGTGACGCCGTTAGCGAGTGCGATGGAGTTGATGGCGCGCGGATCCTGGTCAACCAGGTTCTCCACGGCTTTCACAAGTCCGAGTCCTCCGTCTTCGCCGAAGTAGAACTTGCGGAGCCAAGCGCTTCGGTCCAACTGGCCGTCTGCGATTTGGTCTAGATCCTCTTCCATTTGAGCGGTGAAGGCATAGTCAATCAGCGTGCCAAAGTTCTCTTCCAGGAAGCGAGTCACAGTGAACGCGATCCACTCCGGAACCAGAGCCTGACCGCGTTTTGTCACGTATCCCTTGTTCAAAATGGTGCTCAAAATGGCGGCGTACGTGGAAGGTCGGCCAATTCCGTCTTCTTCCAAGGCCTTCACCAAACTCGCCTCGGTAAAGCGAGGAGGTGGAAGCGTGGAGTGATCCTTGGCATTTACCTCGATGGCCTGAAGGCTGTGGCCAACCTCGAGATTTGGTAGCTTCTTCTCTGCCTTCTCCTCGTCGTCGTTGCGACTCTCATCGTGGCTCTCCTCATAGGCAGCCAAGAAGCCACGGAAGGTGACTACTGTGCCGCTGGCAGAGAAGTCGGCATTGGCGAAGTGGGTGCCATTGAGAGGCTCAACCAAAATCTTTGCTGTGGTGGTGTTTACGCGAGCATCCTGCATTTGAGAGGCGATGGTTCGCTTCCAAATCAAGTCGTAAAGTTCTAGCGAACGTCCATAAAGAAGGTTGGCAACGTCCGAAGGCGTGCGGAAAGTGTCTCCAGCCGGACGGATTGCTTCGTGAGCTTCCTGGGCATTCTTTGACTTACCGGTGTAAACGCGAGGCTTCTCCGGTACGTATTCGGCACCAAACATTTGCTTGGCCTGGGTGCGAGCGGCGTTGATTGCCTGCGTGGAAAGAGTTGGCGAGTCGGTTCGCATGTACGTGATGTAACCGTCTTGGTAAAGCTGCTGAGCCGTGTCCATGGTCTGCTTGGCGCTCATGCGCAGCTTGCGGCTGGCTTCCTGCTGCAGAGTGGAAGTTGTGAACGGAGCTGCCGGGCGCCTAATGCTGGGCTTACTCTCTACCTCTTGAACCTTGATTACCGCGCTGGAATCCTTAACGGCACCTGCGATTGCAACCGCATTTGCCTCGTCTAGTACAACTACCTTTGCGGTTAGCTCTCCCAGATCGTTGAATGAGTCTCCGGTGGCAATGCGCTGACCGCCAACGCTAACCAGCTTGGCTTCGAAGTTTGGCTGAGTTGGGTCCCCAGTGGCGAAAACTGCCTTCACGTCAAAGTAGCTGGCGCTCACGAATGCCATTCGCTCGCGTTCGCGCTCCACCACAAGGCGAGTCGCCGGGCTCTGCACTCGGCCTGCGCTCAAACCGCGATTAATCTTGCGCCAAAGCACGGGCGAGATCTCGTAACCGTACAGGCGGTCCACCACGCGGCGGGTTTCCTGTGCCTGAACCAGGTTTTCGTCTAGGGCACGAGTGTTTTCAATCGCAGCCTGAATGGCTTCCTTGGTGATCTCGTGGAACACCATTCGCTTCACCGGAATCTTTGGCTTTAGCACCTGCAAAAGGTGCCACGCAATTGCCTCACCTTCGCGGTCCTCATCGGTAGCCAGGAAGAGTTCGTCTGCTCCGGCGAGCGCCTTTTTCAAATCGCTAACGGTTTTGGTCTTACCCGCGGAGATTGCGTAATACGGCTCGAAATCGTTCTCAATGTCGATTGAGAACTTGCCTAGAGATCCTTTTTTCTTCTCTGGTGGCAGGTTCTTTGGTTCAACCAGGTCGCGGATGTGACCTACCGAGGCAAGGACTTCGTAGTCCGAACCAAGGTACTTAGAAATCGTTTTCGCTTTGGCCGGCGACTCAACGATTACAAGTTTGGATGCCAATGAAACTCCTAAAACTAAGGTGGCAGGTTCACGGCCCCGCCCAAGCCGTTGCGCTTAGAACTATACCCGTCACTTTAACGGAAGCGTCAACCCTTGCTACTTCACCGACAATAGAGCATTTTCCCGAAGTTGCCATATTTATATGCAAAACCCGATCAGCCACCTCACATGGATAGCCGGTGATGAGACCTCGGCGAGCATGACTCGCATCGATGGCGGCTAGGTCTACCGCGGCCTGCAGTTTTGCCTGTTCCACTACTAGGTTGAGTGGCACGGTGAGGGCAACGATAAGCCCCACCGAGAGGCCAAGCAAGGCCACAATCAGGGCTGTTCCTGCACCACGCTCCCCCATCAACCTAGTAGCGACCGGGCCCTTTAGCGCAGCGGTGTTGGGTTTCAACTCCAAGGCGTTTTTCACTTTCCTTCCGCCCTGGTGCAAAACTTTTGGGCGATGGGAACCGCACCAAGCCAAGCGTTGCCTGAGCGCAGTGAGGCCTTTGCGCAAACCCAACTTCCAGAGTGGCTAACTGAAACTCCAACGCCAAGCTTGTTGGCCAGTGCCGCAACTTGTGATTCATCGATAGCCGCCGCCCTAGCGAGATGACCGGCGGCTTGAGCCACAGTCACTCTTTGCGCCTGGGCGGCACCCAGCCAAACCAGTAATCCGATGAGTAAAGCCACCGCGGGAAACAGAATCACAAGTTCGGCGGTTGCCGCGCCGCTCTCATCTGGCCCAAAACCCGGCCTGCGCAAGTTAGTGCCCCGGCACCGTGAGGGCCTGCTTCACCAGACCGAACAGGATGACTTTTACCTGGGGACCACGGAGGATTACCAGCAGCAGGCCCGCAAAACCAACGGCTGCCATGGTTGCAATCACGTATTCGGCGGTTGCGGCTCCTTCATCTTTCAACAGTGCATTTAGGCGATTTCTCATTTTTGTTCTCCTTTTATATGGGTGTTGGTTTCTTCTCGCGAAGTTATTTTGGTTAGGGGCTATCTGCCGGCGAACGCGCTGGCGGCAATCGGCAAAACGGTGAGCAGCATAAACTGCGGAAGCAGCAAAACCGCCAATGGGTAGAGCAGTCGGATTGGCAACCTAGCCAAATCTTCTCGCTGTTTCTGCCGACTTTTGCCGCGCTCCCATTCAGCTTGAGTTTGCAGCACCGCCGCAAGCCCCGCACCCACTCTGGTTTGTGAGGCCACCAGCAAACTCAACTCTTCTGGCATCTGCAATCCGTTGCGGTTGAGGAGTTTCATCCCACTTCCAACGCCCAGCCCGGAACGCAACATCAGCGCAAGTCCTGAATAGCAAACCCCCGGGTCGCCCGGCGTAACCGCGGAGAACACTCGAACAATTCGGTTGGTCCATCGATAGGCCAACCAACTGAGCACCACAGACACGGCCAGAAGAATCCAACCGAGAGTGCTGCCAAAGAGGAAACCCAAGGGATTCAGGCCGAACGCCTGAGCCAGTAGCAGGGCCAGCCACGGAACAAAGTGTGTCAACCTAGCGGTAAGTTTTGGCCCCTGCAGTGCCACCTGTTTCTCTTGCTCCATGGCGGCCAGGTGCTCCTGCTGTGCCAACCATGCATCAATGGCGTGGTTGAGCGAACCGCCCGTGTGCTGCGCCAGACCCAACTGCCATTCGAAGTCGCTTCCCAGGCCGCTGTGCCACTCCAGTGACTTTGCGCCCAACCATTTGCCCACCTGGTGCTGAGGAATTCCAGCGCGAAGTTGAGAACGAGCCATTAGCAGGTCTAGTTTGGGCGCTGCTCCTAATTCGGCATTTCGCCCGCCTACCGTTTGACCAAACCTGCGGCCAAACATTCCACTCATCGGGCGACCAATTTTTGCGGTGAAACGCTCATCTGCGGTCACCATGGCAACGACCCAATCCATTCCACTCCCCTGGCCCCTGAGTTGCCTAGAAAGATCACGCGTTGGATAGCAGTGCTGGCAAGTTGCCTAAATGCTTCATCGCTAACATCAGGTGCCAGCCCGCGGAGCCTGGCGTACACCGCTCCAGCAGAGTTTGCATGAATGGTTGCGGCAGAACCGGCGTGACCCGTATTCATAGCCTGCAGCAAGACTGAAACTTCCTCACCACGCACCTCACCCACCACAATTCGCTGGGGTTGCATGCGGAGGGCTTGCTGGGACAACGATTGAAGGGAAACTTCACCCCGCCCATCGATGTTTGCCTGCCGCGCTTGAAGCCCAACAACGTGACCGGTCACTGGCAACAGTTCCGCGGTGTCTTCAACCACTACAGTTCTCAGGTCTGGGGTTGCAGCCAACATCGCTCGTAGCAAAGTGGTCTTACCGCTGCCCGCAGGACCGGCAACTAGAAAGTTCTGGCGCTGTGCAATGATCTCTTGAAGCTGGCTTTGCTGCTTGGTATCAAACATGCCCAATTCCCTGAGTTTGGCCAGGCTGGTAAATCCGGCGCGGTGAACTCTCACACTTAGTAGGGTTTGGAAGCTCACCGCCGATTCGAGCACCGCATGCACGCGCAAAGATTCGATGCCGATTTGCTGGAGTTCTGGTAGCTGCCGCGGCGTGAGGGCAACGTCGCAAATTGGGCTGGCCAAGTCAAGGTGTCTATCTGCCAGGTCCACGAGTTTCCGGCACAGTGAAGCTAGTTCGGCTTCGGAACATTGAATGCCGTGAATTATTTCGAATCCAGAACCACGGTTACCACGCCATTCTGCGGAACCGTTAGCCACCAGGTCTGTCACGTTTGGTGTGGCCAAAATCTTGAGCAGCTGAGGAACACCGAACCCAGGGCCAGCCGGAACCAGCGGCTCGCCCTCAAATAGAGCCTGAGTGGGGTTGGGTTTTGAACGCATCCAGCCAGAATGGCAACTGCCGCATCGGTTTCTAAGAAAAAAATGAATACCGTGGAAAAGTAAGAGGCCCGCAGTCTTGGGGGAAGACTGCGGGCGGCGCTATGCGACTGGGGGGAGTCGCTATAACGCTGGTCTGCCGAAGCAGACGAACTAATCATAAGTCCAAACTTGCAAATAATTCAAACAATCTTGCGGTAGTTTTAGAAATATCTTCAATGACGAAGGAACCAGCATGAACGACTTGACACCCACAACTGGGGGTTACGGCGAAGATCGCCGCTTTGCTCCAGATCCGACTTTCACCGCACAGGCGATAGCGCAGCCTGGTATTTACCAAGAGGCAAAGCAAGACCGCCTTGCCTTCTGGGCAAAACAGGCAAACAAACTCCACTGGCACAAGCCCTTCACTCACACACTCGACTGGCACGACGCCCCGTTTGCACGCTGGTTCTACGACGGCGAGATCAACGTTGCCTACAACTGCTTGGATCGCCACGTGGCCGAAGGACGCGGTGACCGCGTTGCCATCCACTTTGAGGGTGAGCCGGGAGACAGCCGCTCGTACACCTACGCCCAGCTAACGCATGAAGTGAAAAAAGCGGCCAACGCCCTTTCCGCTTTGGGAATCTCACAAGGCGACCGCGTGGCCATTTATCTACCGATGATCCCCGAGGCTGTAATCAGCATGCTCGCCGTTGCCAGACTCGGCGCCATCCACTCCGTGGTGTTCGGTGGCTTTAGCGCTGAGGCGCTGCACACCCGCATCGATGACACGCAGGCCAAACTGGTGATCACCTCCGATGGCGGATATCGCCGAGGCGCTGCCAGCGCACTCAAGCCGGCGGTGGACGAGGCGCTCGAGAACGACAAGTGCCCATCGGTGAAAAATGTGGTGGTTGTTAAGCGCACCGGCCAAGAGGTGGTTTGGCACGAAGGAAGAGACCTGTGGTGGACTGACGTGGTTGATACCGCGAGTGCCGAACACCAAGCGCAGGCATTTGAAGCGGAGAACCCGCTGTTCATCCTCTACACCTCTGGCACCACCGGAAAACCGAAAGGCATTCTGCACACCAGTGGCGGATACCTGACCCAGGCCGCATACACACACGCCAACGTTTTTGACCTGCACCCCGAAACCGACGTTTACTGGTGCACCGCAGATGTGGGCTGGATCACCGGACACAGCTACGTGGTTTACGGTCCGCTCGCGAACGGTGCCACGCAGGTTCTATACGAAGGAACACCAGACAGCCCGCACGCCGGCCGCTGGTGGGAAATAATTCAGAAATACAAGGTGAGCATTCTCTACACCGCACCAACCGCCGTGCGTTCATTCATGAAGCAGGGTCGAGAAATCCCGGACCAGTTCGACCTAAGCAGTTTGCGCGTTTTGGGTTCGGTTGGCGAGCCAATCAATCCCGAAGCCTGGCTGTGGTATCGAGACGTCATCGGTGGCGGAAAGTGTCCGATTGTGGACACCTGGTGGCAGACCGAGACTGGCGCAATCATGATTTCGCCACTGCCTGGACTCACCACGCTGAAGCCGGGTTCGGCTCAGGTTGCGTTGCCCGGAATTGAAATGGCAGTGGTCAACGATGATGGCCGCGCGCTGGAACAAGGCCAC